>Ga0326728_10000198_pt1 | contig 251154 bp, 221 predicted proteins | sample MB3enrmetagenome_FD_207602 | JGI IMG/M metagenome (GOLD analysis project Ga0326728, IMG submission 207602) | Lab enriched peat soil microbial communities from McLean, Ithaca, NY, United States - MB31MN | ecosystem: Environmental > Terrestrial > Soil > Wetlands > Peat | place: USA: New York...
TGCGGAGTGAACCGCCGGAAGGGTCCCTTCGGAATGCCCGGAAGGACTGCGGCATCGGCGAGCAACTCCCAGGAGATCGACATCTATGTCGCCCTCGAGGAGGGGACCTACCTGTACGACCCGTTTCGTCTGCGGCTAGTCCTGGTGGTTGCAGGTGACCTGCGACGTCTCGCGATCGGCCAAGGCCAGGCCGAAGCTGGCGCCGAAGCTCCGGTTCGCCTTATCTACGTCGCGGATATCGACAAGCTGGTTCACACGGCGGGTTATCAGGAGCCCGGCCTTCGCGATCCCGATATTCAGCGATCGTACTATTACGTCGACACGGGCCTTATTGCAGCCGACGTCTATCTATTCGCGGCGTCCACGGGTCTGGCGGCCTGGTTCCATAACTGCAACAAGCCGCAACTTTCAACGAAGCTCAACTTGCGAAAGGATCAGCGCCCGCTCTTCGGGCAAACAGTTGGGTACCCCATGAAGAGATAATCAGCAATCCAGGTCCAGACCTAAGCCGAAATCCGCAAGCAAATCCTGGGGGGAAATGGGTGTCTGCACCCTACAAGGTGGACACGCAGGGTCCACCCCCGCAACAATCCCATAACGATGAAAGGCTTCCTTTCGTGGGAGAGCCTCAACCTCATAACCCCGCACCCTAGCCTGGATTTCTCACTCGTATCCCGGAAGGGCGGGGCTTTAGAGTCTGTGTGAAAATCCCAGTTTGCGTGTCACTCCGAGGCGCCGCCGGCGACGAGGAATCTCGCACTGTTTTGAAAATACTCAGAGCGAGATTCCTCTCCGTTGGCTGACGGCGCGGGCAATTACTGATACTCCCGACGATTGAATTCAGGGACAATGCGGTATATGTTATCGGACGCTCGAGAATCAAGAACCGAAACCTTGATAAAACCACCATCGGCATGAAGCAGAACGGGAGGTCGGTTATGCTGCAAACAGTAGGTGTTCTAATTCGGTCGAAGCGACGGATCAGTATGATCGCTGTGGCGGCCTTTTGTCTCGGCCTGGGGGTTGGGACGGCCAAAGCGCAGACGGAGAATTCCTCGGCAATCCCGCCCTTACAAAACGTGCTCTACGGCGCGGCGTATTATCACGAGTACATGCCGTACGAGCGGCTGGATAAGGATGTGGCGCTCATGCAGCAAGCCGGCTTTAGCGTGGTGCGCATGGGGGAATCCACCTGGAGCCTGTGGGAGCCCGCTGACGGGCATTTCGAGTACGCGTGGATGGACCGTGTTGTCGCGGCCATGGAAAAGGCGGGCATCAAGGTCATCATGGGAACACCGACTTACTCGATTCCCACCTGGCTCTATCATGCGCACCCAGAAGTTTTGGCGCGGCCGCTGGGCGGAGCGAAGACTTTCTACGGCATGCGGCAGAATATGGACACGGATAGTCCCATTTACCGCTTTTATTGCGAACGCGTGATTCGCAATCTGGTGGAACACTACAAAGACAATCCCGCGGTGATCGGATGGCAAATTGACAACGAGACATCGGCTTATGGCGCCTCGAACCATGACGTTTTCGTAGGTTTCCTGAATCACCTGCGCGAGAAGTTCGGCACCACCGACAACCTCAACAAAGCCTGGTTCCTCAACTACTGGGGCGAAAACGTGAATGAATGGGAAGACCTGCCCACGCGCGATAGCGCGCAGAGCACGGGCTATAAGCTCGAGTGGTCGCGCTGGGAGCAAATGCGGGTGACCGACTTCCTGGCTTGGCAGGCCGCTTTGGTCCGCCAGTACCGCCGCCCTGACCAATTCGTCACCACGGATTTCGCCGGCGCTATGCACCACGATGTGAACGAGGAGGCCATCGCCAACGTGCTGGACATTCCCGCCATCAACAACTATCACGGCACCCAGGATCACTTCGACGGGGCGCAGCAGGCCCTGAACGAGGACTTTGCCCGGTCCTTGCGGGGGTCGAACTTCCTGGTGACGGAAACCAACGCGCAGACCACGGATTGGACCTCTTCCTACCAATATCCGCCCTATGACGGTCAGTGGCGGGCGGATGTCTACACGCATCTCGCCAACGGCGCGAACATGGTGGAGTACTGGCACTGGGGGTCGATTGCCGCCAATCAGGAAACCTACTGGAAGGGCGTCCTGTCGCACGATTTGGAGCCCAATCGCGCCTATGCGGAGATTTCGCGCACCGCCCACGAGCTGCGAAAAATCGGGCCACACCTGGTCGACCTGAAGATCTCCAACCCGGTGGCCATCTTGTGGAGCCGCGACTCGTTGAATGCGATCGATTTCATGCCCTTCGCCGTGCCCGGGCCACGATGGTCTTCCGCCCGATCCGTGGCTGACTACGCTTCCCTTGTGCGCCAACTCCACCAAGCGCTTTACGACCTGAATGTAGGCGTGGACTTTGTTTTCCCGGAGACGCCGGACTTCGCGCGTTACAAACTGCTGGTGGTTCCGGCGCTTTACATCGCGGATGACGCTTTGCTGAACCGTATCGCGGATTATGTGAAGAACGGCGGCCACGTGGTCATGACCTTCAAGAGCGGTTTTTGCAATGAGAATTCGACCGTGCGCTGGGTACGGGCGCCCGGACCGTTGCGGGAGGCAGCGGGCTTTAGTTACCAGGAGTTTTCCAATCTCGAACGGCCATTGGCCCTCAAAGGAGATCCCTTCCATGCCGGCGAAGGCAACAAGGTTAGCTATTGGGCCGAGTTTCTCATGCCGGAAAATGCGCAGGCGCGCGCCTGGTACGACCATCCCTTCTTGGGTCGCTGGCCGGCCATCACGGAGAACCACTATGGGTCGGGAACATTGCTCTACGAGGGAACCTATCTTTCCGATAGCCTGCAAAAACACGTGCTGCTCGATGTGCTGAAGGAACTCGCCCTCACCGGGCCCGATCAGCAGCTACCCGCCGCCATTCGGGTCAGGCACGCGGTGAACCGCCTCGGCAAGCGGCTCCATTACTATTTCAACTATTCCAGCGAAGCGAATTCGTTTGCTTACCCCTATTCAACGGGGAGAGACCTTTTGACCGGCAGCGCCGTCACCCACTCGCAATCGCTCACACTCAAGCCGTGGGACGTGGCGATCGTGGAGGAAGAATAATAAGTGTTTGCGTCCGGCGCCGCGGCCGTCGAGAAGGACGATAGACTGGGATTAGCCTGGATTTCTCACCGGTAACTCGGAAGGGCGGGGGTTTAGCCCCGCCGCTTGAGAGCTAACGATTCTTCCCTTTACCTCGCGGCCCGCACAGTCCCGCAGGCGCGGGACTGTGCGGGCCGCGAGACAGAAAACCGGGCGAAGCCGCTCCGGCGGCAGGGCTAAAGCCCTGCCCTTCCGCGCCTGGACTCAAAAGATGGGGCCAAGGACTGAACTGATCCAGCGTCACCTGGGTGCGGGGCGCCGAGCGACTTAATGTCTCCCCCAGGCCTCCAAGACTCGTGCAACTCCCCCGAAGGATTTGCCAACAGAATCAACAACTATGTTTCAAAAACGCTTACCAAGTGGTGAATTGCGGGCGACAGAATCCGAGGACCAGGCATCACACTGCCTAACTACGTTAGCTTCAGGAGGATTTATGCCGGTGAAGCTGCACCCGTCATATTTGCGAATACTCTTTGTACCAGGACTCCTTCTGGCAGCTTCCTTCACCACTCCCTCGGTAGCCCCGCAATTGCCGCCTCCCTCCGCGCCGCTCGCACAAAGAGCGCGGGTTGTCGAGAATTACGGTAAGCTTCCGCTCAGCTTTGAGGCCAACACCGGACAGACCGACTCGGCGGTGAAGTTCCTCTCGCGCGGCAGGGGATACACGCTGTTTCTGACTAGCGATGAAGCGGTGCTGGCCGTCGGAGGATCGAAACCCGAGAATCGAAACTCGAGATTCGAAATTCGAAACTCGAACCCACAAGCGCGCAACTCGTCCGTCGTCCGCATGAGACTTCTGGGTGCGAACCCTGCGGCAAAGATCAGGGGAGAAAAAGAACTGCCCGGCAAGACGAACTACTTCCTTGGTAATGACCCCAAGAAGTGGCGCGCGAGCGTTCCCACTTACGCCGAGGTGCGCTACGCAGGCCTCTATCCCGGCATCGACTTGGTCTACTACGGCAACCAGCGACAACTCGAATTCGACTTCGTAGTCGCGCCCAGCGCGGACCCGAAGGCCATCGCCCTCGAGGTAGGGGCGGGCCTAGTGCTCGCCCGCCCTGCGGCCCAAAGCCTTCGGGCGGCTGGCCACGGGCGACCACGAGGGTCGCCCCTACAAATCGCCGCCAATGGCGACTTGGTGATCCCAACCAAGGGCGGCGAGTTGCGCTTCCACAAGCCGTTGGTTTACCAGATGGTGGGCGGTGAGCGCCAACCCGTAGGGGGCGAATTCGCGCTCCTGGAAAAGCACACCGTGGGATTCCGGCTTGGCAGCTACGACCGCGCTAAGGCGCTGGTGATCGATCCGGCGCTGGCCTTTTCGACCTTCCTGGGTGGCAGCGGCGGCGACGCAGGCAATGCGATTGCCGTGGATTCAACGGGCAACGTGTATGTGGGTGGCAGGACAGCCTCCATTGACTTCCCAGTGACGCCAGGGGCGTACCAGACAACAAACCACGTGGGGAACGGTTCGACGGCATTCGTCACCAAACTGAACCCAACCGGCACGGCGCTGGTCTACTCGACCTACCTGGGCGGCAGCGGCGGTGAAACAGCCAGCGCGATTGCCCTGGATACCGCCGGCAACGCGTATGTAGCGGGCAGCACGGCTTCCAGCGATTTTCCGGTGACCCCAGGGGCTTTCCAGACAACGAATCGCGCTGCGGTGCAAGGAAGCACCAACGCGTTCGTCACCAAGCTGAATCCAACCGGCACCGCGCTGGTCTACTCCACCTACCTGGGCGGCAGCGGCGGCCAAGGCAATTCCACTAGCGATAAAGCCAACGCGATCGCTGTGGATGCCGCCGGCAACGCGTACGTGGCTGGCCAATCGTTCTCTGCCGACTTTCCAGTGACCCAAGGAGCCTTCCAGACCAGCAACGACTGCACCGCCAACGAATGCGCCAACGCCTTCATCACCAAGCTGAATCCGACTGGCACGGCGCTCGTCTACTCCACCTACCTGGGGGGCAGCGGCGGCAACCGACTCGGCTTCTTTGGCGATATAGGCAATGCGATCGCGACGGATGCCGCCGGCGATGCGTATGTGACCGGCCAGGCGGGCTCGAGCGACTTTCCGGTGACCCCGGGGGCCTACCAGTCAACGAACCTCGCCGCGGCCAACGAAAGCGCCAATGCGTTCGTCACCAAGCTGAACCCGGCAGGCACGGCGCTGGTCTACTCGACCTACCTGGGCGGCAGCGGCAATGATACAGCCAATGCGATGGCTGTGGATAGCGCCGGCAACGTGTACGCGGCTGGCCAGACGAGCTCTACCGACTTTCCAGTCACGGCGGGGGCTTTCCAGACGACGAACCATGCTTCGAACAACGGCCCCAACGCCTTCGTCACCAAGCTGAACCCCGCTGGCACGGCGCTGGTCTACTCGACCTACCTGGGTGGGAGCGGAGGCGTCATCAACCTGATGAGCACGCTCGCCATGTGGGGTGGAGACGTGGCGACCGGGCTGGCTATCGATAGTTCCGGCAATGCTTATTTAACCGGCTCCACCGCCTCCACCAATTTTCCGGTGACCGAGGGAGCCTACCAGACGACCAATAACGATCAACCGCCCTGTGTGGGTGGCTGTATCGGCGGCTACAACGCATTTATCACCGAGCTGAGCTCCGCGGGCAGCGCGCTGGTCTACTCCACCTATTTGGGCGGAAACGGCATTAACCCGGGCGAGCTTGTCGGAGTCGCAGAGTTCGGATTTGGAGACCAGGCGAACGCGTTGGCGCTGGACAACTCCGGCAACGTATACGTGACGGGATCGGCTGTATCGTACGATTTTCCGGTAACCGCGGGCGCCTTCCAGACGACGTTGAACTCCCAGTACGGAAACGCTTTTATCGCCAAGCTGAATATGAGCGCGACTTCAACTGCCATTGCGCCGACGGTGACGGTGACACCGGCCTCCTCGACCATCACCTCGGCGCAACCGTTGACGGTGACGGTTTCGGTCAGCGGTGGAAGCGGCAATCCTACGCCCACCGGCACGGTGACGCTGGTCAGCGGAATTTATGCCTCTCCGGCAACAACTCTCAGCGGCGGCAGCGCGACGATCAACATTCCTGCCGGTTCGTTGCAGGCCGAGCCCGCCGGCTATCTCTCACCGGATGAGCTGATAGCCAAGTATTTGCCGGACACGGCAAGCTCCTCGACCTACAACCCTTCTACCGGAGCGGCATCGGTATATGTGGTCGCGCCAAATATATCAGTGACGCCATCCTCGTCAACCCTCACTTGGGCGCAGTCTCAGTCGCAGGCTCTTTCGGTGGCCATGGTCACCACCGGTGGAACCGGCAATCCAGTGCCGACCGGCACGGTGACGCTCACTACCGGCAGTTACAGTTCCGGGCCGACCGCCCTTTCAGGCGGCAGCGCGACAATCACCATTCCCCCCGCCACGCTGACGACAGGCTTTAACATACTGAACGTCAAATACTCCGGCGACAGCAACTACACGCCGGAGAACCCCGCCGGCAGCGCCCTGGTCACCGTGGGTGCGGTCACGGTATCGGTCGTGCCCTCCGCAACCACTATCAAATCTACACAGGCTCTTCCTGTGAGCATTACCGTCAGCGCCGGAAGCGGCAGCCCAACGCCCACCGGCTTGGTAACGCTGGTCAGCAGCAGCTACACCTCCGCGGCAACCCCACTGGCGGGAGGCAGCGCAACCATCACCATCCCCGGTGGAACGCTAGCTCCTGGTGTTGACATCCTGGAGGCCAGCTACGGCGAAGGCAACTATGCCGGGGCCTCTGGCCAGGCCTCGGTGACCGTCACGGGCGGGACTCCCGGCTTCACGATCACCGGCACAGCGGTTACCGTCACCCCCGGCCCAATCGCAGTATCCACGATTACCGTGACACCGGCGGGAGGCTTCACGGGCAGCGTAGCGCTGACGGCCGCCATCACCTCCAGCCCGGGCGGCGCACAGAGCCTGCCCATCCTGAGCTTCGGAGGGACCAGCCCGGTGAGCATTACCGGCGCCGCCGCTGGCACGGCCACTCTCATGATCGACACCACACCCGCTAACTGCGCTCCGGGTAATGTCATTGACCTCAGAGTTCGCTGGTACCCCCCAGGCGCCGCGGCTCTGGCCTGCCTCCTGCTCTTTAGCATCCCGAGACGGCGGCGCAGTTGGCGGACGACCCTCGCCATGCTGGCTATCCTGGTTGCTCTCGCCGGCGGTTTGCTGGCGTGCGGCGGTGGAATCTCTGGTCGTAATTGCCCCCCCGCCACCACGGCGGGAAGCTATACCATCACCGTAACTGGCACTTCGGGTTCCACCACGGGGACGGGCGTGGTTACCCTGACCGTGCAGTAGCCACCTTTGTGGGCACAGGCGGCGTGCGCGCAAGCAATTCGCGGGCGCGTTGGCAGGCGCGTACCTCGGCTTCCTGTCGTGTGGCGCTCTGGGCACGGGCAATCCACGCCCCGGGCTCCACGTTATCCGCCGTGCAGTGAAAAGTGTTCCCCAGCCTGTAGGAAGTAAGCTTGACCTTCCAACCCTGCAACTCCAGGATTCTCGTCGAGTAGTCCTCAGCTCTCATGTGCAATTGTCAGGATTCGCCGCTGCCAGGCTGCACACTTTAGGGAACCGTCTCGAGTGCCGGCAGTTCAGTGACCCCGGGCAATGCTCTCGATGCGGGTAAACAGAGTGGGGCGGACCACGCAGGGCATTGTGCGTGTCCTCCATGCATCTGCCCTGCGAGGCTAGGCCTTAATTGAGGGGTGATTGCGATTCGCTGCTGAACCTTCGGTCACAGTAGTCCGGGGATTCACCATGTGCTTCGAGCCAATCGAGGAAGGCCATTACGACCCTAGGGTCGAGCTGGGTACCGGAGCAACGGCGTAATTCGGCAAGGGCATCCTCGACCGTGCAGGCCCTCTTGTAACGCGCGCCGCGAACCATACAATCAAAAGACTCCGCCACGGCCACGATTCGCGCCCCGAGCGGGATTTCCTCCCCTTGTAGGTGGTCCGGATAACCCGTGCCGTCGTAGCGCTCGTGGTGATGACGCACGATGCGCGCAATGCCTTTCTTTTTCAAAGTTTCCAGTATCTTGGCGCCCCAGGCCGCATGCCTCTTTATTCTTCCGAACTCTTCCGCCGTCAGAACCGTGGGCTTGTGGAGAACGTCCTCAGGCACAACGATTTTACCGATATCATGAACGATGCCCGCCAGCTTGATGTCTTCGATTTCCGGCTCGGATAATCCCACCTGTAGGGCGATCTTGGTGGCCCACCAGGAAACCTCCTCACAATGGCCCCGCGTATAGGGGTCTTTGGCTTCAATTGCGAAAGCGAGGGCAGTGATCGTGTCCAGAAGCGGCGTCATCCTCCCTTCGAGCTCTCGTTGGAGTTTGCCTGGCTCCGCAATCCCGGCCATGTGTTCCTCCCTTTGCCCTGACGGGCATTGACGCGCCAGCCTGCCGATTGTCTGCCAGTGTCCTGTCCCACTTAATCTCTGAGAGTACCCACCCACTCCCCTCCCCCTGGTGGATGTCCTCAAGCCATATCTTCGGCTGAACTCGTGGGGTGAGTGAGGGAAATAAGCAAAGATCCTCCCCGGGGCGACCGAGGTCGGACCTTGGCGCCGCTTTTCGCCGGGGGGGTTGCAGGTTATCGACTGCTGGCTGATCCACGCCGTTGCAGTCGAATCCCCTTACCGTTCGAGAGGGCTATTTCCGACTTTAAAAAAAGTCAAACCAGAACGTGCGGGTTACGGGGGCAAGCGGCCGCGATTCCAAGATGATCCCGGGCAGCATTCTGAAATGCAGCCGGGCGCCATTCTCATTGAAACCGGGCACTGATTCCGATTTCTAGCCGGTCACTCGTTGCCCGCGGGTTGGAATGCCGGCCCGGGATTGAATCGGAATCACTGACCACCTGCTTCGGAATCAGCACGTCAAGTGAAGAATTGCAGGAGCAACTATTTGCGAGTGTTCGCCTCGATTTTCTCAAGGAGATTGATAAGCTTGTTCGTTTTGCGAATGTAGATTGTAGGGACATAGATTACCAGCAAGGCAACTACTATCAGAGCGCCGCCAAGCATTGCCACGGACCACGCCATAAAAGCCTCCAGTAAGAAAAAGATATAGTCTTACCCGACGTATATATACATCCACTTGAAGGCCGCGGCAACAAGTAATTTGAGGTTCTATCCGCACAGCGCGATATTGCCCCAAAGCAAAAAATCGCAGCGAGACCGATTCAAAAGGAATCCTGCCAGGCCAAGCGCGCGCGTGCCTCCCCATCTTGTGCCAGGACCAGCCTAGATTCTGTCCATGAAGGGTCCGGTATTCAACGGTACTAAAGTAAGGCCCCGACCCATTACATCACTGGCCCGGTCCAAGGATCGTTCTCGGAGAGCGTAAGAGTAAGCTGCTGGCCGGGGCGGAGGCGCGGAGTCTTGAACACCATCACGACCGGGCTGCCGTTCTCGCCGGGCTTGATGCCGATCACGTGGTATGGCCGGCCGGGCTCGACGTTATCAAAGGAGAAACTGCCGTCGGCGCCGGTCTTCACCTTGGCCACCGCCGCCAGCGTCGGGATCAACTCGAACGCCTCGGCGAGAGCCCTCTCGCAGAGCCAATACGTTTGGACGGGATCAGCTTTTGGTCGGGCCAATGCTCGGCGACACTTCTGTTGGAGCTCTTCAAAAGGTCGGGTCGCTTCCGGGTTAAAGAGGTAAACCTGCAAATCGCGCACAGGATTTGTGGTTGGCTTGCGATTGATCTGTTCGAAAACCGTCGCCCGGCCCCGCAGGGTGGCGCGCGGTGCCTCTCCGACCATCCGGTTAGCTTGCCCGGCACATAGGACTGCTCCCCCGAGCATCCCTAGCCAGCTCACGCTTGCTAAGAGTTTGCGCATGATGACACCTCCCGTAAGGCGAGGTTCTGTAATGTGGGATGTACCCTAGGAGGATAGCACCGGCGGAGGGGATGTCAAGCGGGGTTGGGGTGGAAGGGATTTGTCAAACCTCACTCAGGGGTGGTATTGTACGGGGCCCAGGAGTTCTTTTGCCGCGGTTCCATCATGGCGCTAGGATCGGCTGCTACAGAAGTTGGGACAGAGGGGGAAGCGCCGCCATCTCGTAGGCGCGCCCGAGTTGTGCTGTGGCTTGTGACAGCCACCCTCACGGGCGCTGTCATCATGGGGCTTGAGTTGTTGGGTTTCCGGCTTTACTCCCCCTACTTCGGGTATTCGATCTACGTGTGGGGAAGCATGATCGCGGTCGTGATGGCCGCCCTCGCAGCCGGCTATGGCCTCGGGGGGTGGTTGGCGGACCGCAGCCGCAATGATACCCCCCTTTATCTCACGATTCTCGCCAGTGGAATCTATCAACTGACCATCGTGTACACCGCGGACTATTTGCTGAGATCGCTCGAGACCGCCGGAGTCTTTACCGGTACCATCCTCGCCAGCTTGATCATTTTCGCCCCCCCCATGACGGCGCTGGCCGGAACCTCTCCTTTCGTCATCAGGCTTCTCGCCCGCTCCGGACGCGTCGGTTCATCAGCAGGCAAGGTTTACGCACTGTCGACTGTGGGCAGCATCGCGGGGGTGCTCTTGACCTCCTTTTTCCTGATTCCCAGTTGGGGGACGCACGCCACGCTCCAAGTTCTCTGCGCCGTTTCGGTCGGGGTCGGCGTTGCAGGCCTCACTGCACGCCGAACTTGGCTCTTGCTCGCAATGTTGGCCCTGGTTCTAGTGGCGGTCTCGCCGAAGCCGAAGCTGCTCTTCTTCGAAGTTTGGAGGGGTGAATCGGTATACAACGAGGTTCGAGTCTTGCATTACGGGGGTTACCTATGCCTCGCGTTGAACGATTTGCGCCTCTCCCATACGACGTTCAAAGACAACAGCGTCTGGTCGGGATACTACCAGGACGTCTTTGTTCTGGGTCCGGTCCTCGTGCATCGACCACGCCTGCTGGTCCTGGGAATGGGGGCAGGGGGTTCCATTCGGATGACGCGCTTTGCCGACCCGGATGCCCACGTGGATGCGGTGGAGATTGATCCCCTCGTAGTCGAGGCCGCGCAACGCTTCTTCGGCCTGCCGCGCAGCGCGAGTTGGCTCCAGATCCACATCGCCGACGCGCGCCCGTGGCTCGAGCGCGACCGCGGCACTTACAATCTGGTCCACGTGGACCTTTACCAGGGCGGGCCTTACGTTCCCTTCTACCTCGCCACTGAGGAGTTTTTCCGCCTGGTGCAATCCCGCATGTCGCCGGACGGTTTGCTGATGATGAACGTCTTCGACGCGGCCAAAAGCCGCGAGCTCCTGTTTTCAACCGCCGCCACGCTGAAGCGGGTGTTCCCCACGGTGCTGGTGTATTCGGACGTGCCCATGAGCTACATGTTATTTGCCTTCCCGGAACGAAGACCACTAGTCTCGGTTCGGGAAGAGCTTGAGCGCGCCCAGGGTGACCCGGGCATCGTCCGCATGGCGCAGGCGGCTGCTTCCGGAATGGCCGAGCTCGAACCGCCTTCGGACGCGCTTGCGTTCACCGACGACCTGGCTCCAATCGAGCCGATGACCCGCCGAATGCTGGCTCAATATACCCGGTGATGTGATTCTCGGGTCTGCTACTCCCCTTTAACACAGGAGATCCGCCCGTGCTTTTCAGCAGCGGGAGCGGAACGCTTCTGCCACAGCGGGCAGAGCGCCCGAGCCACAATTTGCATAGTGGGACACTTGGGAGGAAGGCCCAGCCCAGGTGAGCTTCGAGGCGGGTTGAATCAAAGGTTGAGAAGGTAGTCGGCGGCGGTCAGGTTGCCGAACTTTACGGCGTTGACGCGCTGGCCCACCACATTCGCAAAGTATTGCAGAACAGAGGTCAATTTCAGGATCGCCTTGTTCTCGCCCGCTCTCAGTAAACGGCGCACGGCCAACGAAAGGAATTGCCAGCGGAAATAGAGAATCAAGAGGCGTTCTTCATGGGAATAGCGCTGGTTCACATTCGCGGCATTCTTGAGGAGATAGGTCAGAGCGAGGAAGTCGCATTTGAGCATCATGCGCAGCCGGGAATAATCGACCGGGGTGCCGAACTCTTCCAACGACTTTCGCAAAGACGGAAACTCCAGACGGTTGGCGATGGCAATGGATTGAAAGTATTCCCGGTCAAACTGCCGGCGCAGAATCTTTTGGCAGGTGACTTGGAAATAGAAGAAGAACAAGGCGGTCGAGAGGATCAAGACAAGCGCAGCAACAATCATGGACTTTCACCTGTTTTAGAAATTCTAATCCGCGGTAACCTCGGCCAGAATGGGATTCTTGCTCCTGCTGACTTGAATTGCCTTTTCTTTAATGCGCGTGATTGCGTAGGCCCATACCAGAAGCATCACTACCGTGCAGAGGCGTATGAACGAAGGCCCCAAGGACTGGGCAAAGTGCTCGTGGTCTGTAAGGTGAAGTAGGGCCAAAGTTGCCGCCGGACCGGCGAACTGGATGCCCACTCCGCAGACCAGGAGTCCGAGTTGCTCGTCAGTCGATTCGATTTGTTGTAACAGGAGGTACAGCAGAGTATTCAGCACCAGGCAGGTAAAGTACAGGTTCTGGTTGAATTCGGTAACGAAGCGCAGGAAGAGGTGACTGTAGTTGTGGGAGAAGGTAAGTCCCGAAATGCCCACAACCAGTACGCCAACGAACACCAGCAACAAGCGGACGAACCGCCACATCTTCTCCTCGTGCAAGCAGGCGCGTCGGAAAAAGAGGCACACCAAAATGAAGAGGCTGATGACCAGCAGGAAGTCTGTCGTCCAGTAAACGGAAAGATACTGCGCCGAGCGCAAGCCGAATTTTTGCAGGGCATACACACGGCTCAGTTCGGCGACCAGCAGGCAGCTAACGTAAAACGCAGTGGCCCGGTGCCTCTTCCACTGGCTGCTCCCGGCTAGGTAACAAACCAAGCCCCCCTCGAGGAGGTACCCCGCATACTGCAATATGTAACTCGCTAAGTTGCTGTCCATGAGCGGTCCGAGAAGGCGCTCTCAAACGACCATCCTCCGGATCGCTCACGCGACTCGGAGGTCTCTAAGCGTTCGGCTTCTGCGGCGTCGGCTCCGGCGGTGGCCACGGGATAGGCGATGTACCAATTGCAATCGCGCCCGGCGCTGGCGCTGCCGTCACAGTGCCAACCACCAACCGCCGAACCGAAATAGCTGTCAGCACAACAAGCAGTGCGAGCAGGAACGTGAGAACTAGATTCTTCATTTAGGCTCTCCTGAACAAAGTAGTTCACCGGTTAATAGACTACCGGTACAGAGGAGAGCCTAAGCTCCGATTTCCCAAAAGTCAATACATTTCTGCACATTTTTATAGGCGCAGAAGTATTAGACATTTTGTCACTAAAGCCGCTTTTCGCCTGCCGTCGTTTGAGTCCTCTAAATTCCTCCTTTCACATCGTTCGCCATACTTATAACCTACGCTCGACACACCCTGCAACAGTACAATCGTACTGGGTACGAGGTACTCAGTTGCCAACCGCGTGACCTTGCCGTCCCTCTCCGGGCGGGGCGCATCCTTCTCGACGTTTCCATAGCAAAAGGCGCACACCTAAAAGCTCGCTCGGCGCTACCGCTCCGGTTGACCGAATAGGGGGGCAATGGCATCATAACATAATGTGGTCCCTGCGGACCGGGGGGTGCTGTGCAATGAGAAGCGGTTATTTACATAAGCCAACTCTGTTGTTGTTGGGCCTTTTGTTGTTCGCTAGTTCCGCGCCATACTTTTACGCCCAATCCAGTGGCGACCAGGAGCCTTCCACGGGGCCTACCCCTGATGTGGGCCCGACCGTCCTGGCTCCCAAAAAAACCCAGCCTGCGCCGCCGGAGCCTGAAAAGAAGCCGGAGCGCATCAACCCTAACGAAGTTTTCAATCTCTCCACCACCACGAATCTGGTCAACGTGGATGTGATGGTGGTCGATAAAGACGGCAATCCCATTCCCACTCTTAAGCGCGACAACTTCAAGCTCTACGATGACGGCGTTCCGCAAACCATTACCAACTTCGGCACCGAGCAAGCTCCAATGACCACCTGCATGCTCATTGAGTTCAGCAACAAGTGGTGGCCATTCCTTTACCTCGCCCTGAGATACGGTTACAGCTATCTCCAATTCGTTCAGCCTAAGGACTGGACAGCGGTGGTCTCTTTTGATTTGAAACCGCAAATCCTGACGGACTTCACACAGGACCGCAGCCAAGTTCGAGGCGCCTTGGATATGTTGCGGATCCCCGGCTTCAGCGAGACTAATCTTTATGATGCGCTTGCTTTCACGCTGGACCGCATGAAAGACATCAAGGGGAGAAAGGCCATCCTCGTTGTCTGTTCCGGCTTCGATACCTTCAGCAAGCTGACCTACGATGAAATATTGAGGATCGTGCGATCCTCCGACACGGCAATTTACCCGGTCAGCATCCTGGAATTTATAACGGTGCGTTCTCCGAGGGGAGATTCGATCAACTCCTTGCAGGCGCGCAACGCCCTCCAGACGATGGCCAAATACTCGGGCGGCCAAGCTTACTTCCCTCGCTTCGAAGGAGAGCTGCCGGGAATCTTCGAACAAATCAACGGGCAACTGCGCACGCAATACGGCCTGGGTTTCGTTCCCACCAACCCTGCGCGGGACGGGAAGTTCCACAAACTGAAGGTTGATCTTGTGGATGACCAGGGCAACCCCTTGCGGATCGTTAATCCGAAGGGGAAGGCGGTGAAGTTTCGCATCGTGTCTCGGGACGGCTATTACGCGCCGAAATCCTAGTGCCGAAAGTGCCGCGCGCCGGTGAACATCATGGCGAGTCCTAACCGGTTCGCGGCCTCAATCACTTCCTTATCCCGAACCGACCCTCCCGGCTGCACCACGGCCGAAGCCCCGGCCAGCGCAGCCTCTTCCACCCCATCCGGAAAGGGAAAAAAGGCGTCCGAGGCGAGCACCGTTCCCTCCAGCGAGTGCCCCAACTCGCGCGCCTTGGTGGCGCCCAGTCTTACGGAGTCCACGCGGCTCATCTGGCCGGCGCCGACGCCCACCAGTGCTCGCTCACGCGCATAAACGATGGCGTTCGATTTCACGTGTTTCACCACGCGCCAGGCGAAGATCAGACCTCGCATTTCACTTTCGGTAGGCTGTCGCTGGGTGACGCATTTCCAGTCCTGCGTTCGAGCGCCCAAGGTGTCCGGCGATTGGGCCAGCAATCCACCCCCGATGACTTTGAGCTGTAATCCTTCCTCATCACCGGAGGCCGTGACCATGTCCAGCAAGCGAAGGTTCTTCTTTTCCGCCAGGCGTTCCAAGGCGACCGGCTCGTATCCCGGAGCCGCCACGGCCTCGACAAACAGCTTGGACATGGCCTCGGCGGTTTCCACGTCCAGGGGGCGATTGAGAGCGATGACGGAGCCAAAAGCCGAAACCGGGTCCACTTCGAGCGCGCGCTGGTAGCTCTCACGAAGCGTTGCCCCGGAGCCCACCCCGCAGGGATTTGTGTGCTTGACGATCACCGTCGTCGGCTCCTCAAACTCCTGCACTAGCCGCCACGACGCCTCCAGATCCACGAGGTTATTGAAAGAGAGTTCCTTCCCCTGAAGTTGGCGCGCGGAGGCCAAGCCGCGGCCTCCGGCAGCAGGGTCAACGTAGAGCGCCGCCCGCTGGTGAGGGTTCTCACCGTAGCGCAAATCCATGGTCTTGCGATAGTTCAAGTGGAGGCGCTCCGGCAAGGCAGGGCCCCCGGCCCAGCGCTGTAAGGTGGTGGAGATCGCCCCATCGTAAGCCGCCGTGGTGGCGAAGGCTTTGCGCGACAGGCGGGCGCGGGTCTCGCGTGAAATACTTCCCTTGTTCTCGCGCAGTTCCGCAAGCACCGGGGAGAAATCGGCTGAGTCCACCACCACAGTCACGTCGTGAAAATTCTTGGCCGCTGACCGGATCATGGAAGGGCCGCCAATGTCGATATTCTCGATAAGCTCCTCGAGCGTCACCCCCGGCTTGGCGGCGGTTTTTTCAAACGGATAGAGGTTTACAGCCACCAGGTCAATGAACTCGATCCCCTGCTCCGCCACCTGCTCCTGGTGTCGGGGATTAGAGCGAATGGCAAGGATCCCCCCATGGACCTTAGGGTGGAGGGTCTTCACTCGTCCATCGAGCATTTCCGGAAAGCCGGTCACCTCCGAGACGTCGCGAACCTGGAGACCGCTTTCACGCAGCAGTCTGGCCGTGCCGCCCGTGGAAAGGATCTCGACCCCCAACTCCGCCAAGCCAGCGGCGAAATCCACCACTCCTGTTTTGTCGCTAACGCTGAGCAACGCTCGAGAGACTCTTCGCATAAATGCTCCTTAGTAGGAAAATGAAAACTGTATATGCTGAATCGCCAGGGGCGGTTTATGCCCTGATCGCCTTGAATTTCAGCTTGCCATCTTCGATGCTTACGCAAAACTGCACACTGTCGCAGCAGAGCAACGTTTTGATCTGCTCTGTCTTGTCGCACAGGAATCTTTGGAATGTCTCCGCGTCAACGTTCTCCACTTTGCGCCCTAGGTCGCGCTCGGCTTGGATTAGCGCTTGGAGAATCTGGTCGGCCTTCTCCGGCTCGGCCGCCGGGTCCCAGCACACTACGCGCACCGTCTTGCCGGCCGTCATCGCATCCAGGCCGTGCTTCTGCTGCGCAAACACGCCCCGCCCTTCTTCCTTCTCCATCAGTCTTCTTTTCCAGAGCGCGTTCTGGACAGCATACTTTTGCGCTAGGGTATTGAGTTTGTAACGCTGGCCGAAATTCAGCTCAGTCTGATCGGCGGTGTGCCGTTTGATGAAGGTTTCAATGCGAAACACGAGATCACGCGGGGGGCGGTCGGAACTCCCGTTGAAGTACACTTCGTACTCGATCTTAAGGCGGCGAATGTCGTCTTCGAGTTTGCTCAGTTCCTCATCAAAGGTCACAACAGCGCCTCACGATTGTGTTGCAAGCGGGGATTATACCCATGCTCGAGCGAGGCCAGTCAACCGGAAAGTTGACGCTCGCGCGCAACTATGCTGAAATGGCGCTGAGATCGTATAGAATCAAATATGGAACACTCCGAACATGAGGCTGGGCCGGCGGCCGCGGTGCTGCTCCGCCAGATCCCGGCGGTGAACGAACTGCTGAATCGAAGCGCCCTGCGAGAACTGGAGGTGCGTGTGGGCCGCCGTCTGGTGGTCGAGAGCACACGCCGCGCTCTCCAGCGTCTGCGAGATCGGATTGTTGAAGGCAGCCTATCGAGTGTTTCCCTGCCGGCGCTGGAACAGGAGATTGTCATCGAAGCCGAAGCTTCCGCCCGCTACTCTCTGAGACCCGTCATCAATGCCTCAGGAGTGGTCTTGCACACCAATCTGGGCCGCGCTCCTCTGGCGCACGAAGCGTTGGCGCATCTTGCGGAAGTTTCCGCCCGGTACTCCAACCTTGAATACGATCTGGACCTGGGGGCGCGGGGCAAACGGGATGCCCACACGGACCGGCTCTTTTGCCAGGTTCTCGGCGCAGAGAAAACGCTGCTGGTGAACAACAACGCCGCCGCCGTGCTGTTGGCTTTGAACACCTTAGCCGAGGGAGCGGAGGTCGTCGTTTCGCGGGGAGAGCTGATTGAGATTGGCGGCTCTTTTCGCATCCCCGAGGTCTGCGCCAAGAGCGGCGCCATCCTGCGCGAGGTGGGAACCACAAACCGCACCCGCATCGAGGATTACGCGGCGGCCATTAATGAGCGGACGCGCGTCCTGTTGCGCGTCCACCCGAGCAATTTTCGCATCGTGGGTTTTACGGCGCGTCCGTCTCTGGAAGAGGTGGTAGAGCTCGCGCAACGGCATAACCTGACCTCAATGGAGGATCTGGGCAGCGGATGCCTGGTTGACCTCTCGCCCCAAGGCATCCGGGATGAGCCGACAGCGACGGCTAGCCTGAAAACCGGCGTGGATGTGATCACTTTCAGCGGGGACAAGCTGCTCGGTGGCCCCCAGGCCGGAATCGTGGCTGGCAAGCGCGAGCCGCTGGAGCGAATTCGCAAGAATCCGCTTTTCCGCGCCCTGCGCGTAGACAAGCTTACGATTGCAGCCCTGGAAGCTACAATCTCTCTTTACCTCCAAGGAAAACTGCAAGCCATCCCGGCCTTGCGCATGATTCAGCTTTCGAGGGAAGCGATCCGCGAGCGTGCCGCCCGCCTTGCGGAGAAGCTCTCGGCTCGCACGCAAATCTCGGCTCGAGTTCAGGATGGCGATTCGGTGATTGGCGGAGGCTCTACTCCTGCGCAATCGCTTCCCACTGCCTTGTTGGCGGTCACCCATTCGCGCCACAGCGCGCAGGAACTCGAAGGACTCTTGCGTCAGAATTCACCTCCCATTATCGCTCGGGTTGAACAGGACACTCTGCTGCTTGACCTGCGAACCGTGTTTGAAGATCAGGACGAAGAACTGCTCCTAGCCTTGGAGAGCATCGACTCAACACCCCCGTCCCCGTCTCCTCGAGCAGGAGAGCTCCCCCCTTGAAAAGGAGGGGGTAGGGCATCGTTGATAGAACACGGACCGTGGGCTGGCGCCCACGGCTACTCACGTTTCACCGCTTCGCAGTAAGCCTATGCGCGCCCTAGTCTTTGACGGAAAACTGGCTTTGCGGGAGATAGACAAACCTGTTCCCAAACCGGGTGAGGCTCTGATTCGGATCGCGCTGGCGGGAATCTGCGGGACGGACAGGGAGATACTGAAGGGCTACTCCGCCTTCCGGGGTGTGATTGGGCATGAGTTTGTAGGGCGGGTGGTGGAATCGGAGGAGCCCGCGTGGATCGGCGAGCGCGTGGTGGGCGAAATCAACGTCTCATGTGGTGAATGCGCATGGTGCTTGCGGGGCCTCGGCCGCCACTGCCCCCGGCGGACGGTTATGGGAATCGTGAATCGTCAGGGTTGCTTTGCCGAATTCTTGGCGCTCCCCCTGCGCAATCTGCACCGCGTTCCCGCCGGTGTTCCGGATGAGGCAGCGGTGTTTGTGGAACCTCTGGCCGCCGCCGCCGAGATTCTCGCTCATGTGCGTCTCGAGCCCGGCACGGGCGTGGTGGTTCTTGGAGACGGCCGACTGGGTCTCCTGGTAGCCCAAGCCTTGAAAAACGCCGGGGCTCAGGTGATGCTGGTGGGCAAGCACACTTGGAAGCTTGAATTGGCGCGGCCCTGGGGCGTCAGAGTAATGACCGAGAGCCGGAATGAATTGCAGGCGGCCAGCGTTCCTGTGGTGGTGGAAGCCACCGGCTCGCCCCACGGCCTGGAAGAAGCTCTGCGCCTGGTTGAGCCGCGCGGGACGGTGGTGTTGAAATCGACCTTCCATGATCCGGCGCGCTTCGATGCCACTAAGCTTGTGGTGGACGAAGTCACGCTCATAGGCTCGCGCTGCGGGGACTTTTCCACCGCCTTGGACTTGCTCCAGCGGGGGCAGATTAGGGTCCAACCCCTGCTCACGAAGGTGTTTCCGTTAGAAGAGAGCCTTGAGGCATTTGAGTATCTGGAGCAAACGGCCTGCTTGAAGGTTTGCTTGGCCAATCGGTAGGTGGTAAATCGTATGTGGCATGTGGAGACCTTGCCATATACCACATACCATCTACCGCATACCCCAGCGATCGTGGATAATAGGGCGGAGGTGTTTCGGTTGGACAGGAAACGATCAGTATTCGAAGCGCTTTCAAGGCGGGTTGAATTCTCCTTATTGCTTCTTGCCCTGGCGCTTAGCTTTCCTTTAAGCGCCTTGGCTCAAGGCAAGAAGGAAACGGCTCCCCCGCCCCCGGCGGACCTACCCGGCCACATTAATTACCTGGCTCAGCAACTTTACGGCGTGATGCTCGAGGACGCCACGCCCGTCACCGACGAAATCCAGAAGCTGGTGCTCGCCCAACTCCAGCAGTGGATGGCCGATGGCGCGCCTTCCGATGTCGAGGTGCGCCGTGAATTGGAAATGGCCTTTTCCGAGCTGCATTACCCGCTCTTTGGACTGGCGGCAGCCTTCGCCCAACCCTGGAAGGATCAGGTGGTGATCGGCGCGGGATACACGCTGGGCTGGAGTGACATTGACCGCACGAACGTCATCGCCATTTTCTCCAGCCGACTTGGCCACAGCCGCCTCGTGACCGTGACGAACTTTGTGCCGCGCACCGATCTCCATTATGCATTCCCTCAGGAGCCCGAGGGCGGCGCGCTGCGGTTCTTTGTCTATGGTTTCCGACTGGGAAAAAGCCAGCCCCGGTTGACTGCCATCCTCTATTCCTTCGATGGTCAGAGCCTGAAGTCGTTGTGGGAAGCCCACGACTTGTACGATGGCAAGATCAACATCGGGAAAGATAAAGTCGTGATCCGCTACCTAAACGAGGATGAATACATCCACGAACTGGCCGAAAGGCGAAGACCCCCGCGCCACGAGACAGTCTATGCCATCACGCCCCAAGGCCTAGAAGTCCAAAGCGAGAAGGACATCCCCTTCTGAACGGAAAATGGAAACTGGAAAATGGAAACTGGAAAATGAAGACTCGAAATTCGAAAACCGAGTTTACGACTCCTAAGTAGACCCTCTGCTTTCTGCTTTCTGCTTTCTGCTTTCTGCTTTCTGCTTTCTGCTTTCTGGCTCCTGCCTCCTGACTCCTTCCATCAGCCCAGCCACTGTGGGTTGTGGGCTGTCCCGTCAAAGTCAGTGGTTGTCTTAAATGGCTCGAACTCGCCCCGCGCCGCCAGCGGCGCGGTTTTGGCCAGAATTGCGGCAAGCTGTTTTTCCTCCAAGGGCCTGAAGGTGCGCGCGGCCTCGAGAGCCTGCTCGAGGATTTGCAGGCTGTCACAGCCGGTGATGACAACCGAGGTGGGCAAATTCATGGCGTAATGCAGGCACTCCACCGGCGTCACCACGTTGCTCCGCAGGACGAACCCGTCGCCCATGGACTTCATTCCCAGCACCCCAATCCCATGCTTGGTCAAAACCGGGACCACCTTCTTGGCAAAGCTCTTGAAGTGAGCATCCATAACGTTCAGAGGCATCTGTACGGCATCAAAAGTAAACCGGTGGTTGAAGGCGGCGTCCAACATCTTCAGATGAATGTCCGGGTCCTTATGCCCCGTGAAGCCGATGTAGCGGAGCTTGCCCGCTTTTTTCGCTTCCAGAGCCGCTTCAAAAGAGCCGTTGGGGCCGAAAATGCGCTCGGGGTCACCGGGCCGAATGATTTCATGGAACTGGACGAGGTCGATCACGTCGGTTTGTAGGCGTCGGAGCGATTCCTCAATCTGCTGCGCCGCCACATCTCTGACCTGGCCGTCAATCTTGGTCATCAGGAAAACTTTCTGCCGGTAACCATCCCGCAAGGCCTTACCCATGCGTACTTCACTTTGCCCGTCGTTATAGTCCCAACAATTATCAAGAAAGTTGATACCCCTATCAATGGCGGTTCGAATGATGCGAATGCTTTCCTCTTCGTCGTTTTGAAGACCGATATGGTATCCGCCCAGACCTACCAGTGACACCTTCTCACCGCTGCGGCCCAGCGTGCGGTAAGGCATCTCGCCTGCGGCAGCAGCAGGCAGGTGAGCAGACACCGCTTGCCCCAGTAATGGCACGCCTACGGTTGATGCGGCAATCCCCAGCCCCGCTCGGCCCAAAAACTCGCGACGATTGGGTTTTCGTAAATTCATAAGACCGCCTCCGGCCTTTCTCGCTGCTTAATGTTGCAGCTAGGGGCGGTTCGCCCTGCGGCCCAAAGCCTTTGGGCGACGGGTTGCGAACCGCTCCTGCGCTAGCAAAGAGTTCCGAGGAGCTTCTCGGCAGCTTATTAGGTTTCCAAGTTTCTTGCCCCTGAATCAACCCGACTTTTGATTATACCATGGAGTGGTTTCTGAGCCGGGGGCCCTCCCACCCGGTAGTGATATAAAATTGCGTTGCTGGCGTGTTCTACTTGCAGGGCACTGGAGTGTTATCTTCTGGCAGCGAGGAATCAAAGAGACGCACTCGCATCCTGGGCCCAAAACCTAGAAGCCGGGGCCAAAGACCAACGTTCAGCACACAGATCGGCGTGATTCCGCATTCCTCAGCCCAGTACTCGTTTCCATCGCTTAGCGGCGTATAGCTGATGATGTCCACAGTCGAAATCTGGCTCTTCTTAAGCTTGACATGACCTCGGGGCTGGCTCATCGTAATGTCCACCTCCGACACAAGTTCGCCCTTGCCAACGTACTCAGTAGGCGGTGCCTTCAGGGTGACCCGCACGGCTTCGGTGGGATAGCTGAGGTACTCCCTCACATCCGCCCACGAACTCCTGCCGCTGTATATGACGTACGACGGATACGAGGTGACACGCAGGACGTCATGTCGCTCGATATTGACGTCCGTACCGTTTGAGAGCTTTAGGGATACGTAGTCGGTTGTCACTTTACCAATTTTGCCAGAAATGCACTTCCCTTGGCGGCCCAAAACCGTGTACGACCTCCCGTGCGTGACCGTTTGCAGGTTGTTCCACGAACCCGCCGTCATTGCAGTGGACCCGCCCAGAGACCTGGTTCCAGTAATAAAACAGCTTGCGACCAAAGCTGCGGCGAGTATTGATTTCACAGACGTACCCTCCGATCGCGTTATCGTGCTTCCCCTCCGACCTCAGAAAAAAGAAATTCATCTCGGGACTTTCCCATTTCAGGCTGACTCTACCAAGCATTTGTTGGATTGTCCACACGTGGTCTGTAACTCCTGATTCCATAGAAGGGCAACCCGTAAAGTCTGATGAATCCGGCAAAAGTTGTACCACGCAAAGTACAACGCCAGCATCACGTAAGGCTTCTCCCACATTTTCGAGAACGCATTAGTCAAGCGGGTGAGTCTCCGCATCTGCATTCTCATGGTCAAGTTTTGTCTCTCGGCGTGGAGGTGCTAACCTTGCTCATGTCGGGATCGCCGAACACAGGAGCCTTCCGGCCCCCGAACCGCGACGGCTGGTGAATGCGGTGTCGCGGGCCGCCCTTTCCCCCAAGGGAGTTTGCGTGAAACCCCAGTTTGTGCCATTCCGAGGACTCCGCCATCCTTATTGGCGGAGGACGAGGAATCTCGCGCTGCTTTTGAAAACACTCAGGGCGAGATTCCTCTGCCGCGACTGCGGGATCGGAATGACAGCAGAGGCAAGGTTATCACACAGACCCCCATGTGGGAGGGGCCCAGCGCTTATACGCTTGGGCTGCAATTCGCCTGAAACCTGGCACCCGCCCTACTGAAGCTCGAGGCTTTGCAGCATGGCGTGGAAAGTCGGCTTGTAGGCGTCAAATGACGATTCGGGAGAAACAAAGATGATGGAAAACACGTAATCTCGCTGGCGGGTTGTAACCAGCAGGTCACGTTCCTTCTGACCTTGAAGGGGCGAGTCGGTTTCAAACAAAGTGGAGAGGGCCGAACGCCCCTTGAGATTCACGGCTTTCTGCTCAATTACCCGTAAGTTGGGGTCCGACTGACGCAAAGTATCCACCAACTCCTGTGTGGCCGTGATTAGTCCCCAATTACCCTGCCCGGCATTTTGCGGATGAAATCGACTGACGGAAGCGCCGTAGGCTTGCGCCGTACCCGATTCCGCCACGTTCACAATTCCTCCGGGCGGGACCAGGGCGACGGCATCTTCATTGAGTTGTACGCGCCAATTGTCCGGGTAAGCAATAGAGAATCCGTTGCCCTCAAACCTTGTCAACCGGCTGGAAGGCGCCGGGGGCGGAGCAGGGGAACTGAGGGAGGCGGGTCCGAGAAGACTCAGGAGGCGCTTTTTTGCCTCCTCAAATTCCGGGCTGTCAGTCTTCCATTCCTTTGCCGGCCCAAGGATCGCGATTTCGCTATCGATGTTCTTGATGCGGTTTTCAGGATTGGGATGATCAGAGATAAACTGAATCGTCCTCTGCGGGTATTTCTTCTGGACGATCTCAAAGAATTGGCCAAGCGCGTGAGGATCGTAGCCCGCTTGGTAGAGGATATACGCCCCCACTTGGTCAGCCTGTGACTCGGCGCTGCGAGAGTTCTTCAGCAGAATCGAGTCCACACCCATTTCCGCCAACTGGGCAGTTAGACTCCCCTCCCGGCCAAGAATGCTTTCCAAGATCGCCAGCGGGGCTTGGGCCAGCAAAGCCTGCGAGGCCTCATGCGTCCCGTGGCGCATCACCACGTGCCCGCTCTCGTGCGCCATCACCCCGGCAATCTGCGCTTCGTTTTCAGCCGCCTCGATAGCGCCGCGGTTCAGATAAACGTACCCGCCCGGTAGGGCAAAGGCATTGATGTCAGAACTATTTATGACTTTGAAGGTCCAGGCATACTCTGAGTTGTTATTGGGCGCCAGCGAAGCCAGCCGCCGTCCCAGTTCGTTAATGTAGCGCATGACCTGCGGGTTGGTGACAAAGGGATAGGCTTTGTCAACTTTTTCAGCACTCTCCTTCCCCAACTGCATCTCCTGCCGCACACTAAAAAGGTTGAAGCCCGGCTTGAACTCCGGAGGCTCGACACTCCGCGCCATGCCCGGCGGCAGAAAAAAAAGCGCCAGGGCTATTGACGCCAGGTATCTCACATCCGACCGTCGCCGGCAACCAACGCTCATTGCTTCAAATTCCCTTCTTCGCTCCACTTGTCAAGACGACAGCGAGTTCGTGAACCGCCCTACATCCCCTTCTTAGGAGCCGCGGATCGCCCCGGCCCAAGCCAGACCACCGGGCGGCCCTTCATTCGCTGCGGGGCAGCGCTTGCAACTCTCTTCATTTTAATTCTACATGGTTTCCCGACCTACTCCCAGCCGATGCATAGCGCCGGGGGCGACAGGTGGCACGTCATTCCCGCGAACGCGGGAATCCACTCCTTGGGCAGGCCGTTTCCACAGCCTTAGGGAAAGTTTCCCGATCTTGATTTCGGAATCTCAAGTTTCGATTTTCTCTTGTGTACCATCTAATGGGAAGGGCCATGGAACGTCGGACTTTCATCATCGGCGCGGTGGCGGGTGGCGTTGGGCTGCTCGAGTACGGCCTCGTCTCCCACTACATGAACAGCCTTCGCGCTCCCAGGAGCTTTTCCGTCAAGGCTTACGAGCGATTTGGCGCGCAAGCGGCGCTCCTGGCCATAACTCCTAACGATGACTTTTATGTGACTTCGAAAGGGACCACGCCGTTTCTGAACGCTTCCAAGTGGCGGCTGAAGGTCGACGGCCTTGTCGCCAACCCTTTCACCTTGACTTACGCCGAGCTGTTGAAGCTCCCCAAAGTCCAGAAGATGCTGACGCTGGAATGCATCTCGAATCCCATTGGGGGGAACTACCTTGGTAACGCGAAGTGGACGGGAAGCCCACTCCGGCCGTTGCTCGAGCGCGCGCAACCAACCGCGCAAGCCGCGCACGTGGTGATCTACGCCGCCGACGGGTTTTCCACCGGTCACCCCATCGCCCGGATTTGGAACCCTGAGAACTTTCTTGCCTATCAAATGAACGATTCCGACTTGCCTCCAGACCACGGCTTTCCTGTCCGCATCTTCATCCCCGGCAAGTTCGGCATGAAGCAGCCCAAGTGGATCACCCGCATGCAGTTCGTCGATAAGGCCTATCTGGGTTACTGGGAATCGAGAAGTTGGTCAGACGATTGCGAGCGCTGGGCGCACGCACGATTCACGGACCTGAAGGAGGGCGTCAAGATCTCAGGGCCAAGCTTCGAACTGACCGGCTACGCGCTCGGAAATCTCGACGGCATCAAGGCGGTAGAAATCAGCCTCGACGACGGCCAAAGCTGGGAGAAAACTAACCTCTTCAGCAATCCCTCCCCACTCACCTGGAGCTTTTGGAAGTATGTCTGGGTCAACCCCAGGCCCGGCAACTACACGATTCGGGTCCGCGCCATTGATGGCAGAGGCAAAATCGAGGATTGGGATCCACGCGGTATTTTCCCTGATGGCGCGACTGGCCAGCAGAAGCTGAGTGTGGTCGTCACGTAGAAGGCACAAAGCAGTAAGCGGGTGGCAGTTCGCTACTGGCCGTAATTCGAACCTACATGAGACGCCGCTCCTGAACACGCCCCCCAAGCTCCACCCCGAAGCAGAAAGGCCATCTAGCGTCCTGCGGCAAAAGCTTGTTAAAGAAGTCAGCCCGGGGAGCGGGCGATAGAATGTGGCCCACGGCGTAAGCCATGGGTCAGCAAGCCGGGCCCCCTCACCCCGCAACTTACCACCAGGTTGAAACGTCCATAAGGTTGAGGGTTGCCAATCATTTTGTGGAACCTTTTGGGGCGCTAAACGGAATACGGCACGAAAGCAACGGATGATGGCCGGACTCACCGAGATTCGAGATGAGGAGCTGCTGCAGAGGATGCAGGCAGGGGAGGAAAACGCCTTCACCGCGTTGTATCGGCGTCGGCAGGGAGGGATTTATCGTTTTGTGCTCGCGATCAGCGGCTCCGCCCCCCTCGCCGAGGATGTCACACAGGAAGTGTTCATGGCGCTGATTCGAGACAGCCGAGGCTACGACCCCGCGCTCGGCTCGTTGGCCGCATATCTGCTCGGAATGGCGCGCCATCACGCCCTGCGCTTTCTCAAACGCGATCAGACGTACGTCCCGATGCCGCAAGCGGGGGATGGTTCGAGAGATGGCGGGGATCTCGCCTCTGTTTCCGGCGAGGACCCGCACTCCGCGATGAGCCGCCGGGAAGCAATCCATTCGGTGCGACAAGCGATCTTGAGCCTGCCCGGGCACTACCGCGAGGCTGTGGTTTTGTGCGACTTGAATGAAATGAGCTACGAGGATACTGCGGCGGTTCTGGGATGTTCAGTGGGCACGGTGCGCTCGCGACTGCACCGCGGCCGCGCCTTGCTGGTGCAGAAGCTCACGGGCGGCGTTAAGGCCGAAGCAGGCAACGAGGCCATTGGCCCCAGTAGGTGTTTAGCATGAACTGCAAAGATTTCGAAGACACAATTCACGAGCTTGCAAGCCGGCGATTGGCTGACAAGACAAAACAGCTCGATGCTTTGGAGCACGCCGGCCACTGTCTGTGGTGCGCCCTGCGCCTCGACGAAGAGACCAAGCTCACGGAAAAGCTACACGCCTTCGCCAGCACCCTTCAAGGCCAGCGCGCCCCTGCGCGGGTGGAAGAAGAACTGCTGCGGGCTTTTCGCGAAAGGAACGTGGGGTCGAGCGCCCCACTCTTTGGGCTCGGCAGGAAGCGAGTTTGGCGCGGGCTGCGCTTGGGATTGGCATTCGCCGCTTCCATAGCCGCAGTTTGGGTCGTTGTTTCCCTGTGGCCGCGTCTTCATCCAGGCTCGGGCCCGCTTCCCTCGCGAGTCGGTAACAACCGGCCGTCGGCCCCGCTCACGGTCGGACCGGCACTTACCTCGCCAAAAAGCGGCGGCGCACAGCCGCTTGGTCAAGCTTGGAGTCTGGAGGGAGTAGCGCTGGACGAATCCACAAACGTAGCGGCAACGGATTTCATTTCACTTGGGACCTGTGACGACTCCCAATGCATGGAAGAGGCAACGCTAGTCCGGGTGAGGCTCCCTGCCGAGGCACTGCTGGCGTTTGGACTTGGGACGGACAACGATTATGCTTCGGAAGGGTTTGTCCAGGCTGACGTCGCGCTGGCGAGTGGCGGGGTCCCATTCGCAATCCGGTTTGTGAACTAGGCGGTAGGCGGGAGACGGTAGAAGGGGCGCGAACAGTGACTTGGTTGCCCCACTAACCGCCTACCCCATACCCCCTGATTGTGGAGGATACGATGAAAGTGAGTTACAGCAATTCAACATTGAAGATCATTTGCACGGTGGGCGCGTGCTGCACGTTTCTGGTGGCGGCCTTCTTGCCGAACGCCAGGGCGCAAAATCCGCCACCCTCGGGTGGCAGGTTCGGAAGGGCGCGCTTTGAAGGGGTAATGCCCTTCTCCGGAGGCAAAGTCGTGACCGGTGCGCCTTACTCCGCGCAGGCTGTCACCGAGCACACCCAGACCCTGCCCGATGGGAACACCATTCATACCACGTTTACTGCGAACGTCTACCGCGACAGCCAGGGGCGGACGCGTCGCGAGCAGGAAATCGGGGCCATCGGCCCCTGGGCAGCGCAAGGGGGGCCTCACAAGGTGATCACCATTTCCGATCCCGTTGCAGGATTCACGGAAACGCTCAACCCCGATACGCAGGTGGCGCGCCAGATGCCCTTCCGAGCGCGTGCGGGAGCATGGAGAAGCGCTGAAGCGGGCCGGCAGAAGCCTGAGAACCCCAACGTCAAAACCGAATCTCTCGGCACGCAGGTGATTGGGGGAGTGACCGCGCAAGGGACGCGCATCACGCGCACCATTCCCGCCGGCCAAGTGGGCAACCAGGCCCCCATTGTGATCACCATCGAGCGCTGGTACTCGCCGGAACTGCAAACCGACGTGATGCGCAAGGAAGTCAATCCGCAGTTTGGCGATACGACGTTTCAGTTGACCAATATCGTACGGGCGGAGCCCGACGCGTCGCTCTTCCAGGTTCCATCCAATTACACGATCAAGAGTGGCCGCCCCTCATCCACCAACGAGCCGAGCACAAAGGCGCCCGTCGAACCATAGAGAGGATGGTAGGGGCGGCCCTTGTGGGTCTGTGTGAAAACATCGCATGACGCGGCAAGCGAGCCATGTTGGGACCCCCTCACCCGGCCCGCCCCGGCTGAAGAAAACGCCGGCTGCGGCCCACTCTCTCCCCCACGGGGGAGAGGGCTGAGTTTTCGCGTAGACACCTTGTGGCCGCCCTTTCCTCTCTCTGGCGTCTCCTCCTTCTCCTCCCCTGAAGGTCGCACACCCTCCAAAGCTTTTTCATGTGGGCATTAAAGAATGGCATTTGCCATTCGAGAATACCGTTTCCACGTGCCGCTGGACGCCGGGGGTATACATGGATTAGGCTATTTATCCGAGGGCGAAGATCGCAATCTCAATTGGACACCCGACAAGGGAGGACGGTGCGTGATGAGTTCCCTACCAACAATCAAACTCAATTCACTGCTCGTGTGTTTGGCCCTGGCGTCCTCAATCGCAACGCTCGCAAGGCAAGTCTTCGCCCAAAGGATGCCGGAGGCCGCGAAGGGGCCGTCAGTGGCTTGGCAGCCTTCCCTTCAGGGCAAGCCGAGCGACTATGTCGGGTGGGAAACGTGCGCAGGCTGCCATCGTGCGGAAGCGCAGTCGTTCGTGAAGACCCCTCACGCTCACTTCGGGGAAAAGCTGCCCACTTCTCCTTTCGTCCCCACGCCGGGACTCCCCCCCTCGGCGGCGGCAGGGAAGAAGATTTATGACGACATGATGTGCGCGGGCTGCCACGTGATTGGCGGCCAGGGCGGGACCTCCGGCCCGGCGCTCGACGATGTGGGGGCGCGCCGCACCCGCGCGCAAATACTCGAACGCATGCGCCAGCGCCGCGCCGGCAGCATCATGCCACCCCTGCCCCCCGACATGCCGGACGCGCAAATCAACCAACTCGTGGACTACATGATGACGCTGACGGGGAAGCCGGAGGCGGTTGCGAAGCCCTCTGCAGCCCCTGGCCCTGCCGGCGTTTCAGGTTGTGAGGTATGCCATGGGCCGGGCAAAGCTCACGCCGAGGCGGAACAGGATGCAGGCGGCGACCCCGGCAAGCAAGCTGCCGCCACCAAGCTGATCTTCTCCTTCCACGCTAGCCCCAAGGAAAATTCGGAACGCTGCCTGACCTGCCACGTGACGAGCCAGCACCAGGAGATGTTCGACGAGTCACAACACATGGCGGCGGGCGTCTCCTGCGACCAGTGCCATGTAGCTCACCTCGTCAAGGAGGTCAAGGCGCAGAGCCAAGGTGGCCTCCCTTACGCGCAGGCGGCCTTCTTCGAGGTTCCGCAGATACCGGACACAGTGCGCTGGCTGCACAACAGCCTGTTGAAGCAGTCCGAGCCCACCCTCTGCTTCACCTGCCATGGCAACATCCAGGCGCTGTTTGCCCTGCCCGTGCATCACCGCGTGCCCGAGCAACTGATGAAGTGCACGGACTGCCACAACCCGCATGGCAGCATCAACCGCGCCATGCTGAATGCGACCAACTGGGAAACCTGCGTCAAGTGCCACGTGGAGAAGCGCGGACCTTATGTTTACGAACACCCCGCGGCGAGAGTGCAGGGCTGCGTAATCTGCCACAATCCCCACGGCAGCACCAATCGCATGATGCTGGCGCGGCGCGAAGGGCGGCAACTCTGCCTGCAATGCCACACCGGGTTCCACACGCAGGCTGGGGTTCCGCACTCGCGTTTGGGCTTCCAGGCGAGTGGGGAGTGCACTCGCTGCCACGTCGCCGTCCACGGCTCGAATTTTGACGCAACCTTGTTGCGGTGAAGGGAGACCTCATGAGACCTGGCAATCGCTTCTCTATCTCACTGGCGGTGCTGTTGTTTTGCAGCCGGGCATTGCTGGCGCAGGACAGCAATGAAACTCCCTTGAAGTTCGGCGGGTTCAACACCCAGGGGTCGGCCACGGCGGGTTACCGTTTCGATGACGTTAAAGGCTACGTTCCGATGTTTCAGGAATTGTCTGACCTGCAAAGAGGCTTTCGCCTGATGGACTTCAACGTGTTCGGTGAAGCCCAAAATGGGGTTAACCCCTTTGCGGATAGCTATTCGCTTTCCATGACCGGGCTGGGCGGCGAGCCTTTCGAAACGGGACAGCTTACCGTCAGCAAGACCCACCTCTACGACTTCCGGGCCAACTGGAGGCAGAGCTACTACTACTGGAATCAGAATGACGACGTGGTGCTGCCGATCGCACACTTGGTCTCGGGGGTCTCCACGGGTCTCACGGATAACCACGCCTGGGGTACGGTGCGCAAGCTCGGCTCGGCGGACTTCACCCTCCACGCCACCAACAATCTACGCTTTAACTTCAACTACTACCGCACCACCGACAGCGGTCCTACCTTTACCACGGAGTCTCTCGATTTCTTCGACTCGCCGGGCTTCTGGGGCAGCTTCGCGCGCGCCAATCCCTATTACCTCTACGCGCCCATTGACGATAACACCAATCGCTTCACGGGCGGCATCGACTACACGCTCCACTCCTGGAGCTTCCACTACAACCTGGGCTATCAGGCCTTCACCGAATTCCTGAGCCTGAATAACACCAGCACCCCCGAGCTGAGCATCGATCCCGTGGCAAGCTCGACCAAGGAACCGATCACCAACCTCTCCCAGTCCGAGTACAGGCGTCTCACTACTCCCATCAGCGAGTTCTCCTACACGGGAAAGCCACTCTCGAATTTCGAATGGCGTGGAGGCTACATCTATTACCGCTATCAAGGGCCGGCCACTCTGGACCAGTCTTACACCGGCACCGCGCCAAACAGTTCCGGCGCCCTGGCGCCCTACACCGTGAGCCAGACGGCGCGGGATACGGTGACTGAACCTGACAACATTTTGTATCAGAGCTTCACTTACAAGGCCAAAGACTGGTGGGAGATCATTGTGGACTATCGCTACTCCCGCTTTTCCACCAACACTTTCGGAAATTTCGGAAGCCTTTTCAGCATTGTCACTAACCCCGCCTCGGCTACGCCCACCACCAGCACCACGCCGGCTTCCGGAACGGACTCCTTCGTCTGGCGGGATGGGCTGAGCGACTTCGACTTCAGCATGCTGTTTACTCCTACCCCGTCACTCACCTTGCGTCCCGGCATTCGTCTGCTCAAGGCGGATGTGGAGTCGCTCGAAAACGGCGTGGCCGATCCGGCTACCACCCTGCGCACCAAGACCGCCTGGCCCGAGCTCAGTTTTGGCTATCAGCCGTCGAAAACCTTCAGTATCCGGGGGGACGTCCACAGCTTCGACAGCGGTTCGTCCTACACGGCGATTACACCTCACACCGAGGTGGCTGGACACCTAATCTTCCGTTTCCAGCCGGTGGCGAAAGTCACACTCGAAGACGATCTGAATCTGGCCAACGACAAGTTGATCGATGCCAGCTTTCAGGACAACGTGCATTCGAACACGGTGACGCTCTCTTATGCCCTCAACGACCGGTTTTCGATCTTCGGAGGCTTTACCTACGACAGTATGTTTGCCGCAGGGGACATCGTTTACGTGCGGGGCACGCCGCCGCTCAACGACTTCCTGCGCGACCAGGAAGCAGACCGCGTGATTCAGGCCGGGGTAGAAGCCAAGCCACACAAGTGTTTTGGCCTCCGCCTCACCGGCAACTTCGACCGCTCGACCGGCCTGGGCCAAATCAGCGGCGAGCCGCCCGCCTATGGCCCGCTCACTTGGCCCCTCGTCACCGGCACGGTTTACTGGGATTTTCCCAAGGCCGGACGCCTCTCCGTGGACCTTCAGAGGACGTACTACATCGAGCAGATCGTCACCGGAAACAACTTCGGCGCTAACTTGCTGACTATCCGCTGGACGCGCAACTTCTGATTAGGAAAAGCCGACAATGGAAACATTTTTGCTACACAAAGCCCACTTGGGGGTTATTGACCCTGGTGCTTCCACCATCCGCGTCAGCAAGAATGCCGGTAGCGATAAATGGCGAGGGCGTCTCACCCGCTATCGCGGGAGTGTCCCGCTCCCACACGCGTAACACGGGCAGGGCCTGCCCTGTGCGCAGCGGAGGGATGCCCGTCCCCCAGGTGCGCGAGGCGAGAGGCCCGCGCCACCTCCGTTGCCTGGTACGCGCCGCCCTAAAAAGTGGCGCTGCGCTCCTAGTCTTCTGCCTCCTATGGCCTTTTGGAGTTTGCGCTGAAGAACCTATCGAACATCCCTTCATAGAGCCAAATGATATCAAGCCTGCGACGTGTCTAACTTGCCATCCCGAGAAGAACGAAGGCCGGTTCGTCCATGCAGCGGTTCGCATGGGTTGCGCGAGTTGCCACCAGATCATCTCTGAAAAGAACGAGACAACGATCACCTTGTTCGCTACCGGAAGCGACTTATGCGCGAAGTGCCATGAGCCCCAGAAGGACCCGGTGCTTCATGGTCCGTACAAGAATGGGCAGTGCCTCATCTGCCACGACCCACATTCTTCGGAATTCAAGGGGCAGACACGCTCCGACGCGAATTCACTCTGCCTCGCCTGCCACATGTCTAAAGCTGCCACTGGAAATACTGCAAGCATCTTCGACTTGCAGAGAATCTCGAAGGCCGATTTGGAAGCGATTCCAAGAATCGAGCTTGATCCCACGCTGCGCTTTGGGCATCCGCGACCAACTCATCCTGTTGCCGAAGTTGCCGACCCACTGAATAGCGGAGAAAAGTTGTCGTGCCTGAGTTGCCACACCCCTCATGCCTCGACCCTGCCAAACCTCCTCATCTCGGCAAAAGGAGGTGGGAGCCTCTGCAATGCCTGCCACCAAGCCATCGACAGTCAAAAGGAACGCAAACCTAATAACAGCCGACCGCAGCAACCGTAGAACAACCTAACTGGGATTTCTGGCCACACTCTTCTACTTTGACGCGGCGGCGGGAAGGGCGGGGCTTTAGCCCCGCCGTTACAAGGCGCAGTGGTTGTTCCCCTCCCTCGCCTCCCGCGCAGCTTGCAGCCGCAAGCTGCGCGGGAGGCGAGGCAAAACGAGGAGGGGCGCTCCCCATTGCGGCAGGGCTAAAGCGCCGCCCTTCCGGCGCCCCGGGCCGACCGCCTCGCGTTGGTGAGAAATCCGGCTAGCACGAGCTAAACCTCCCGGACGCCGACGTAGACCCTGCCTTCGCAGGGGTGACTGAAGCCATGATGGTCATTGGCTCGTGTGGAGGGCACGCATAGGACCACTCAGAATGGCGTAGGGCGGGCGATTTATGGCCAATATGTCAACGTGGCCGAATCCACAGGCCAAAAAGCGACTATTGAGGAAATTAACGCACTATGTTGATGTTTTCCACATGTTGAAGTTTTCAGCACTTTGCAAAAAAGATTAACTGCCCTTACTTTGCAATAAGTTACGTCAAAAATTAAAAATTAAGCCAGATTAATCATGGAGACATGTTTGCTCTCCGCAAGAGTTACGAGGTTCGTCAAGTCGCTGGCATAGGCACCAGCAAAAGTAACGTGACAAAAGGACATTCGGAAGGCAAAACTGACTCTCCTCTCGCGCATGCGGCATGTGCTAGCGGGCCAGATGCACTCATCCCGCTGTGGAGCGCGGCAGTCACCCTGATGTGGAGGGTTTGTTGTGGAGGTTTACTCTCGCTAGCTCTTGTTTGCCCTCTGATCGCCGTGAAGCATCCGGTTCCCCTCGACCCGAAGGTGGATGCGGCCAAATGCCTCGAGTGCCATGCGGACAAAACCAAGGGAAAGGCAGTTCATTCTGCCATGAAAATGGGCTGTTTGAGCTGCCATGAGGTGCGGGTCAACAAGGAGGCGACGCACGTCAAGCTGATCACCGCCACCCCGGCTGACCTTTGCTTCACCTGCCACAGCGACAAGAACCCCTCCAGCATCAAAGGCCATGTTCACCCTCCGGCAGTCCGCGATTGCTTGAAATGTCACGACCCGCACACGAGCGCCAACAAGGACCAACTGTTGAAGGCGGTTTCAGGCGGAACGAAGGACGAGAACCTCTGCTTATCTTGTCACAGCGTGGGCGTGGATGTCGCCAAGGGAGGCAGCCGTCATGCCGCGCTGGATTCGGGTTGTGACGCCTGCCATGTCATCCACAAAAGCGGCGATCCCAGCCAGCGCGAGTTTGCGTACCACCTCACCAAGCAGGCTACCCAGCTCTGCCTGGATTGTCACGATGTGACTGCCGAAGATATTCGCAAGGCTCACCAGAACCAGCCCTTCGGCAATGCCGATTGCATCCAGTGCCATGATCCGCACCAGTCGAACTCGCCCAAGCTGATGCAGGCCTTCCTGCACAGTCCTTTCGAGAACAAGATGTGCGATTCCTGCCACCAGCCGGCGAAAGACGGAAAGGTAGTGTTGACGGCGGCTGACTCGAAAGCGGTCTGCATCGCCTGCCATGAGGAGCAGGCCAAGCAGATCGCCTCAGCCAAGGTGCAGCATCCGGGAGCGCAGGGTAATTGCACCGATTGCCACAACCCGCACGCCGGCAAGACACCCGGCTTCTTGCAACCTAACCCCGTCGCCACGTGCCTGTCCTGCCACACTGAGCAGGCCGAGCAAGCCAAGAAAAGGTACTTGCACCAGCCGGCCTTCGAGCAAGGCTGCGCCACCTGCCATGAGGCGCATGGCGGCGACAATGCGCACCTGCTGCGCGTCAAGAGCGTGAATGCACTTTGTTTGGAGTGCCACGGGCCGGACTCCAGCCCGCAGAAACTAGAGAAGGAGCACTTGGTGGCGATCTTCGATGGCAAGGTGAAACTGCCCGAGAACTACTTCCGCAGGGTCCCCATTTTGCCCCTAAATTACGGCCTGGGACACCCCACGGAAAACCACCCCGTTTCCGACGTGACGAACCTGAAAACCAAGGCCCCGATCGCAATGAATTGCCTCACCTGCCATCAGCCACACGCTGGGAATGAGCTGGGGATGCTGGTAAACGACCAGAAAAATGGTACGAGCTTCTGCAATGCCTGCCACTTCAATCCCATGAACCTGCTGGATGTGCGGGTGGGAGGGAAATGAGATGTGGAAGTACGAGCCAAGTTTGCTTTCTGATTCCCCTCCTCTGCCGAGGAGGGGAGGGATTTTCACGGCCGCCCTGATAGGCTTGCTAGCGCTCGCCTTCGTTTTGCCGGCGCCGCTCAATGCGGGCAAGAAGAAGCCCGACGCCGCCAATGCGGTGAGCCCGGCGGACCGGCGCATGACGGCTTATTTCGATATCACGAAGATCGTGTGGCCAAACCCGCCGGCGATCCCGCGGGTGGCGTTCAAGGAAATCTACACGGGAGAAAAGATCGATCCTAGCCTCTACCTGAAAAAGGCGCGCAAAAAGACTTGGATGGACCGCCTGGCTGGTACGCTGCCCGCTGACCAAATCCAAATTGACAAGCTCCCCTTCCAACTGATTCGCACCTACGGAGTTGCGGTGGATTCGAAAGGCAAGATTTATGCGGCGGACCAAGGGGTGGCTGCGGTGTTCATCTTCGATCCGCAGAACAAGGGGCATGTCGAGTTGATCGGCAACGGCAGACAGGCGAACTTCGGCACGATTACGGGTCTGGCGCTGGACGACGATGACCGCCTCTTTGTTGCTGACGGCAGTCTGCACCACGTCGTGGTCTTCAGCCCCAAGCACGAGCGGGAAGCGACTTTCGGAGGGGAAGTGTTGGTGCGCCCCGGGGGTGTGGCCATCGACCGGGGGAACCGGTTTGTTTATGTGGCCGACACCGGCCACGATGTCGTGGATGTTTTCGACGCCGACAATTACAAGTTGCTGCGCCAAATCGGCAAACCCAGCAGTAAGCACGACCAGACCGAACCGGGAACTTTTTCCCTTCCCGAGGGCGTGGCCGTGGACGGCGACGGCAACGTTTACGTCACCGACACCTTTAATAATCGAGTCGAGATGTTCGACGCGGATGGCCAGTTTATCAGCACCTTTGGCCAGAACGGCGATGGGCCCGCGAATTTTGAGCGGCCCAAGGGTATTGCCATCGACTGCGACGGGCACATCTGGGTGGTCGATGCGACCCAGAACCGGGTAAAGGTCTTCAATAATCGAGGCCGTTTGCTGATCTACTTTGGCGGCCCGGGATATTATCCGGGCCAGTTCATGGGACCCTGGGGAATCGCCATCGGGCCGTCCAATCAGGTCGTCGTTTCTGAAACGTATCCCGGCCGCGTGCAGGTTTTCCGTTACATCACCGATGCGGAGGCCGCCAAGCTGAAGGCACAGCGCGACGCCGCAGAGCGGAAGCCAGCGGCAGCGGCCGGGTCGGCGCAAGCCAACCCGGATGTAGCGGTCAAAAAAGATTCGGCAGCGCATTAGAGAGCTCGAAGTACCAAGGAAAAGCTAGATGATCACCACCAAGGCACAAAGGCATGCAGGAAGCCGGCGGATAGTCGGGTGGGCAGGTAAGGCGGATAGGGAAACAACTGCCCATCCGCCTATCTGCTGCCAGTGTGCCTTGGTGCCTTGGTGGTGTCCTGCCCAGGCAGCGCTGCCACAAGTTTGTCCGTCGCTCGACGGGCAAAACGCAGTCCGAAGTAACGCACCGGGCTGCGTAGCGTTTAAATACTCCTTAAGGAGGTTTTTGTACTACTATCATGAAGAAACTTAGTCTACTAATTCTCGTGGCGCTTGCCGCCGCGAGCTTAGCGATAGCCCAGATCACTGTGCCCACCCCGAACTGGGGGGGTGACGAGCTGGGCGCGCACAACGGCTACGGCCGCGGCTGCGTCATGTGCCACGCTCCGCACGGCGGCGCGGAGGGCAACAATGTCGCCACCGCCGATAGCTTAAACGGCAATGTCGCTCTGTGGGGCGAGAACCTTACTCCCTATTACGGCCTGACCTACAACTTCGCTTCGACCTCGTACCCCGTCACACTGCCCAGTAGTATGGCCACCGTCAAAATCAGTGACACCAGCAGTATCGTCCTTCTCTGCCTGAGCTGCCACGACGGGCTTCAGGCTAGAGTTGGCATGATGCAAGGGGTGACCGTTGAAACCCTGCCGATCGTGGGCGGGCATGCTCCCACGCTGTTTGGCCTGACGCCTGGAAACACTGCGTTTAACTATTTCAACGAACACCCAGTGGGCCCCATGGCCATGGTCAGTTGCGGCGGCTCCCACAACTGGGACTGCACTGGCGGCGGTAAAACCCTACAGCCGATCTATATGAACGGTGCCGCTTCATCTCAGTTTCTGGTCAACAACCCTTCTTCCTTCTGGAACGCGACGACTTGGACTGCCTGCGGTGGGGGAGGTGAACCCGCTTGTACCTCGGGAGTCACTTGGGGCTACAATACCTCGGGCAACCCGCTATCTACCCCTAGTGGTGGCACGACCGTCAGCGCGGTTACTTGCACCACCTGCCACAACCAGCACAGCATGACGGTTTGGTCCGTCACAAAGAGCGGTGTCACCACCAACTACTCGACGATGTTCTTCATTAGAGGCTATTACAACCCGTCCAGCGGCGGCAACAACGTCGCGCAGTTCTGCCGCAACTGCCACGGTGGCAATTCGAACGAATTTGAAGGCTTAATGCATATCCCGACCACGTAACCTGTCGTTCTTGACCTTTGATCGGGGGGATAGGGGCGACGCGGCACGCCGCCCCTATCCCCGGCATTTTCCGGACGGGTCGGGTGATCGAGAACTTTTAACATGGAGAACAAGTCAAATAGCAAAGCGCAAAAGGCAGAGCTGCAGACGAAACTGCAATGACTGAAGCGAGAGATGATCAAGGGGAACGCAGAGAGATGGTTCTGGGGATGTCTCACTTTTGCCTTTTGCGTTTTGCCTTTGGACTTGTTTGAGCCAGGGGATGACGTAATCGAAATGAAATCTCAAATTCGACACTGCAAGGTATCGGCCCTTCTGCTTTTGGGGACGGTCGCTTCAGCGTGGGGGCAAGTTCCTTCCCACACCCCTACTTATGTGCCGCAAGCATTCAGCTCCACCACGGCATTCCAGGCGGTGGGCCGGCCGGTTGTGCGGGTGAACGGCGCGGTGCTGACGGACCGCGACCTGCTCCGCGAAATGCTCACGATCTTCCCCTACGCTCGCATACACAACGGGTTTCCCAAAGCTCTGGAAGCGGATATCCGCAACGGCGCGATGAAGATGATCATCTTCGAGGAGTTGGTGTACCAAGAGGCGAAGCGCCGTAAAATGACCATCCCGCCCGAGCAACTCGCGCGCGCTCTGGCGGAGTTTCGCCAGCAATTTCATTCTCCGCAGGAATATCAGCAGTTCGTTCAAGGGGAGTTCCAAGGTTCGCAAAAACTGCTGCAGGCCAAGGTGGAGCGTTCGTTACTTATCGACCAGCTTCTGAAGCAAGAGGTGGCGGACAGGGCGGTGATTTCTGCGGCTGACGTGAAGGCCTACTACGACCAGCACCCCGAGCGCTTCCGCATCCCGGATTCCTTCTCCTTCCAGAGTATTTCCTTCCTGCCTCCTCGGAACGCCACTGCCCCCCAGGCGAAGGAAGGGCGTAAGCGCGCCGAAAATGCGCTGCGCCAAGCCAAGGCGACGAAAAGTTACGATGAGTTCGGGTTGCTAGCGGAGAGAATCTCCGAGGACGACTTCCGGGTGATGATGGGCGACCACAGAGCTGCCGACCGCGCGAAGCTGCCTCAGGCGGTGGTGACCGCCCTCGAGGCAATGCAGCCTGGCCAAGTAAGCGACATCATCGAGTTTGACGTCGACGCTTACACTATCCTGCGACTGAACGCGCACATTCCCGCCGGCATGCAGAAGTTCGAAACGATCAAAGACGGGCTGCGCGAGCAACTGAAGAAAGATAAGACGGAGCAACTTCGTTCCGCACTCGCCACGGGGCTGAGCAAGAACGCCAGGATCGAGAAGCTGTAGCGTGACGCAGAAAACAGGAGTCCGGAGCCAGAAATCAGGAGTCAGAAGTGAGAAGCACCCACCACCCATTAGGCGCTGGGGGCTAGGTGCTGGCGATTACTATTATCTAGCCCCCGGCAGCTCCAGAACGTAGCCCCAGGAAGGGGGGCGCGGTTGGCCTGCCGACTCCTGACTTCTGAAATTGTGAAGGCTTTGGCAGCCGATGTGCCAGATCTCATTAAGCTATGAAAAGGGTACTCACCATTCTGGCTGTATTCATACTGGCGCTTGCGGCGCGCGCGGCGGCGCAGGTGAGCGCCGGCGAGGCCAGCATGAATCTGAACGGAACGATCTCGGCCGGATACGGTGGTGACTACTCGAACGTCGCCGCTTCCGACCACAGCATCTTTGGCGCCGGTGCGGCCGACCTGTCCGGCTCGTACTATAATCCGAATTTCCTCTCCTTCGACGTTCAGCCCTTTTATAACCAATCGCGCCTCAACTCCACGTTTCAGTCGGTGACCGCCGCCAGCGGTGTGAGCGCCATTGCAAAGATCTTCGGCGGCAGCCCGTTTCCCGGCTCGATCAGCTATTCCACAACATATAACGGCAGCGGAAACTACGGTATTCCGGGCTTGCCCAACTATACGACGCATGGGAACAACGACGTCATGGCCGTGACTTGGGGTGCTCACCTTAAGGATTTACCCAGTCTGAATCTCAGTTTCTCAGACGCCAACAGCGCCTATTCAATTTATGGGGTGAGTACGTTAGGGAAGCTGCATGATGACACGTTTTCGGTCACCTCAGCTTATCGCATCGCGGGTTTCAACCTGAATGGCGGCTATCAATACGCTGGCACCAAAGCCGTCACGCCGGAGTTCCTGTCGGGCGGGCCGGCCGAAAACTCCAATTCCGGCGCCAATTCGTTTTTCTTGGGCGTCGGACACGACTTGCCGTTGAATGGGAGCATTTCCGCAGGCGCCACCCGATTAGACCTCAAGACAAATGTCGGCGACACCACCATAAGCGATAAGTACGACACGACGATCGACACCCTGACCGGCGCGCTCAATTTCGCTCCGGCGACTCACCTGAATGTGGGGGCGGACGCCTATTACACGGATAACCTGGAAGGGACGCTTTTTAACACGTTGCTGACGGCGGGTGTGACTGTGCCGCAGGTCGAGGCACAACAGTCGTCGCGCGATCTGAGCCTGATCGGCGTTGCCAATTACGAGATGCCGGCGCAGCATCTCGATCTACGCGCCCTCATCGAACGCCAGCAACAAACTTTCTTGGGGATCTCATTCACATCCGATTCTTACAACGGAACAGCGACTTATTCCAACGCGCTGCTGGGCGGTCAGTTTAACGGCGTCCTTGGGGTGACGCGGACCTCTGTGAGTACGACTAACGAAAGTCTGCTGGGCCTGAACGCCTCGATCAACTACTCGCATCCGATCCGGCGCTGGAACGTGGCGGGCGGCTTCGCCTACTCGCAAGATAACCAGACCGTGCTGATTGCCTATACGACCTCGGGCTATAATTATTACGGCAGCGTGGGCCGGAGGATCCGTCGAAGGTGGTATTGGGGGGCTTACGCCGGCGGCTTGAGGAGCCTGCTGACCAACGTGCCCGGCTCCGCCAATTCCAGCCAGACCTACTCGACCTCGCTTTCCCTGCCCCGCTTCAGCCTTAACGCCGCCTACTCGAACTCGAGTGGCAACGCGCTTTTGACCTCGACGGGTCTGGTGGCCACGCCGGTTCCCGTGACCGCCGTCGCGCCGGCCGCAGTTGTGTTCTATACCGGCAAGTCGTACTCGGCGGGGATCGGATCGAGCCCGATTCGCGGGCTCACACTGTCCGCCACCTACGCCAAGGCCCTGAGCGGAACCAACAGTAATTCCACGCTCTCGAACAATAACTACGAGAACACGTATTTTCTTATGATGTACCAGCTTCGCAAACTGAGCTTCCAAGGGGGGTACAGCAGGTTGGTTCAGGGATTCAGCGCTTCCGGAATGCCGCCGACAATGGTTGGCTCATTCTTCGTGGGAATTTCGAGATGGTTCAATTTCTTTTAGAGACCATGATCACCACCAAAACACTAAGGCACCAAAAAATCCGGCAGATGGGCAGACGGGCAAGCAGGCAGATAGGCAAATTCCTACTGCCCATCTGCCGATCTGGCTTCCTGCCTGCATTGTGTCTTGGTGTCTTGGTGGTGAATTTCTTCGGTCTTGCCGCCGTAGCGGCGGCTCGGTCAAAAGCAAATCCCGCGGAACCTGTGATGGTGCCGGAACTCGAGCTCGAGGGTGGACGGAAGCTCCTTTACGAAGGTAGCTTCAACTCGGAAAAAGAAGTCAAAACCAAGCATAGCTTCTGGGGTCGCCTGCTGGATGCGGTTGCAGGCGAACCGGAGTTTCACGCTTTGATCGCTCCTTACAGTGTGGTGACCGATTCGCGGGATCGCATCATTGTGACTGACCCGGGCGCGGCCGGCATTCACATCTTTGACTTCGAGCGGCACAAGTACAAGTTCATTTCGCGTCAAAAGGACACCGATGGGCTGGAATCCCCGCAATGCATCGCCGTAGATGCCGCTGACAACCTCTACGTCACCGATTCTTACTCGGGCAAGATTTTCGTCTTCGATGCCAACGGAAAATTCCAACAGGTTATCGGCAGTGTCAAAGGTGAAGGGTATTTCAAACGGGCAACCGGAATCGCGGTCGATTCCCAAGCCCAGCGAATCTTTGTGACGGACACCTTGCGCCACCGGATTTTCGTGCTCGATATGCAAGGCAAGGTATTGCAGAAGATCGGTGGGGGCGGCACCGGCGAAGGCCAATTCAACTTTCCCACAGAATTGCGGCTGCAAGGCGAAGACTTGTACGTGGTAGATGCCATGAACTTCCGGGTGCAGGTCCTGGATCGTTCCGGAAAGTTCAAATACGCCGTGGGGCAGATTGGCGAGGGGTATGGTGAAATGTTCCGGCCGAAGGGAATCGGTGTGGATTCGGAGGGGCATCTTTACGTCGTCGAGGGCCTGAGCGGGCTGGTCCAGGTCTTCGACCGCCAAGGACGGCTTCTCTATTACTTCGGGGGGAAGGGTACGGGGTTCGGGGAATTTCAATTGCCCGCCGGTTTGTTTATCGATCGAAAGGACCGCGTGTTTGTGGTCGATTCCTACAATCGTCGCGTCCAGGTCTTCCAGTACTTCGCGCAGGGGAAGCAATGATCACCATCAAGACACCAAGGCGCCAAGGAAGGCCTGAAAGGCAGAGAACAAAGAATATGTTTTCTTTGTGCCTTGGTGCCTTGGTGGTGATCTTTCTCGGTCTCACCGGCGCGGCGCTGGCGCAGACCGACGTGATCGGCTCGCACGACCTGTCGCCGGGTGGCGCCTCGCCGATTAGGGGGACTCTGTCAGGTTCCTGCTTGTATTGCCACGCTCCGCACTCCGGCTTGAATGGCACCGCTGGCGTCGCGCAAACTCCGCTGTGGAACACAAAGCTCTCCAGCGTCCAGTCCTACACTGTTTACTCGAGTTCGACTCTGGTTAACACGCCCAACCCCTCGCCGGCTCTGGGTACGGACAGCACACTGTGCCTGAGTTGCCATGATGGCACGGTGGCGGGGTCGCCGGGAGCGCTCGTCGCTTACGGCCAAGTTTCCATGACCGGGCAGATGAATTCAGCGGACGTGTTTGGAACAAACCTCTCCGCGATGCATCCGATCAGCTTTATCCTTCCGCTGAAAGCTTCTCCTGACCTGGTTTCGTCCTTGACCGCCAACCCGCCCTCGACCGCCGATCAGACGGGGGCCGTTAAGCTCATCAACGGAAACGTCGAATGTACAAGCTGCCACAACCCTCACGTGCAAAACATCGACCCGAACAGTCCGAATTTTCTCGTGATTAATAATTCCAACAGCGCGCTATGCCTTGCCTGTCACAGCACCATCCCCCTGGCATCAGGCATGGGTTTGACGAGCGCGCTGGAAGCGAGCCATGGGATGATGCGCGCGTTCGGGGCGCCAATTACCGCAAGTCCAACGTCGAACAAGACCAATCCGCTGGCAGAATGGAAGACCAGCATTCATGCCACCGCGACCAACAAGGTGGCGTGGCAAGTGACTCTTGAAAGCACCTCCGCAGTTTCGAAGCAGGCTTCGACGACCGCCAAGCCGGTATCCCTGGGACCCTACGGCTCAGTGGCAAGGAATGGCTGCACGTCGTGCCACACGCCTCATAACGCTACGGGGGCGAATTCGCTACTTCAGGCGATTGACGACCAGGTGTGCCTCACCTGCCACAACGGCAGCTCGAACGTCTCTCCTCCGATCTCTAATGTTCTTGCCGAAATGGTTGCGCCTAAATATGGCCATTCGTTTTCGCCGGGGAACACCCCCCACCGCCCGAATGAGAGCGCGTTGTTAAATCAAAACATCCATGTTACCTGCGTCGACTGCCATAATCCGCATTCGTCCAACCGGGTCGTTACCTTCCCCGCTGCGCCTACGATGCGTCCTTCCCAAGCCCTGGTAATGGGAGTCAGCGCCACGGACGGCACGACCGTAGTTAATCCGGCCGTCAACCAATTTGAGAACTGTTTACGCTGTCATGGCTCCAGCACGGGCAAAAAATCGAACGCCAATTTCGGCTATTTGCCCTTGCGGGTGATTTCAGCCAGCGATCCGTTGAATGTGATTCCGCAATTCAGCCTTACCGCGACCTCGAGCCATCCGGTGACCCACGATTCGAGCAGCCCGCTCCCGCAGCCCAGCTTGCGTCCGAACATGATGGACCTCGATGGTAGGACGCCGGGGCGCGGCATGGGCACCCGTATCCTGTGTACCGACTGCCACAATAGCGACGACAATCGCGAATTCGGTGGCTCGGGACCCAATGGACCGCATGGATCAGTTTTCGCGCACATCTTGGAGCGGCGATATGAGTTCGCCTTGGCGCCGGTTCCCGGCAAGCTTGTTACGAATCTGTTCCCTAATCCGAGCTTAAGCGCCGAGGGGGGGGCAAACGGCGGCCCGTATGCTTTGTGCGCCAAGTGCCACGATCTCGCGCAAATCCTGAATAACAGCAGCTTCAGCGAACATGCGCGGCACATTAAGCAGGACGGGTTCTCGTGCTCGGTATGCCATACGGCCCACGGCATGGGCGCGCAATCCGGCAGCGTTTCCGGCGAGCGCCTGGTGAATTTCGACATCAGGGTAGTGGCCCCGAATGGCGCCGACCCCATCTCCTACAACCGCGCGACGAACTCCTGTAGCTTGGTCTGCCACAATCACCCCCATCAACTCCGGACGGCTGCCGGCATCGTAAGAGGCTTCGGCAGGCGGTAAAAGGCAATAGGGAATAGGGAACCGCGAATAGGGAATAGATGTTTGAAATCGAGTGGCCGCAGCTACTCGGCGATCTATTCTCCGTTCTCTCCTCTGAAATTAGCTGTCATTCCGAGCGATACGAGGAATCTCGCCCTGGCCTTTTCGGGGAGGTCCGCCCGACCCAGAGCAAGATTCCTCGCATCGCTCGGAATGACATTTCATGGTTTCTGGGCGGCCGTCAGCCGACGGGCATGAGCGACTCCTCCCTTTTCCGTCTTCCCTCTTCCCTTTTCCCTCTTCCCTGTTGGAAACCCTCTTGCCTGCCGGAGGGTTTTCGGGAAACAATCGTACTGGAGGATTCCGTCATGGCCTGGACTCTGTCACGCAGGACCTTCTTTACCCTTTCGGCCCTGCTCGGGCCGGGCTTAGAACTGGCCTTTTCCGTTGGAGGAGGGACGGCAAGATTATTCACTCCCAGACTCGGTATTATCACCGACGAGCTGACGGAGGATTTCGAAAAGGCGCTGGACTTCATTTCAGATCATTATTTGGCTTACTGCGAAGTGCGCGAGCTCTGGCAGAAGAACCTAGTAAGGCTTTCCCAGAAGGAGCTGGAGCGCGCCAGGCAATTGATCGAAAGGCATCGCTTGAAAGTCTCCGAAATTGCTTCGCCGATTTTCAAATACCAAATGCCCGGCATGCCTTCTCCACACCCCAATTGGGGTGACACTTTCAAGGCCTCTGATTTGACGGATCGGGACACCGAGAATCTGCTTGAGCGGGTATTCAGGCTCGCTCCCTTTTTCGGGACTTCCAAAGTGAGGGTTTTTAGCTATTGGCGAGTGGAGGACCCGGAAAAGGCTTACCCCTACGTCTGCGAACGCTTGGCCAAGGCTGCCGCGCTCGCCGCTCAGCATAATGTCACGCTGCTGCTTGAAAATGAGACCGACTGCAATGTGGGGACTGGGAAAGAGCTGGGGCGGATACTTCGGGAAGTCAATTCACCGAACTTGCGCGGCATGTGGGATCCTTGCAATGCCCTTGGACTTGGCGAGGTTCCTTACCCCGACGGGTACCGCCACGTCCGCGGGCTTTTTCTACACATGCACATCAAAGACATGAAGAGAGATCCCGCCACAGGGAAGTTTCAGTATGTTCCTGTCGGTAAAGGTATGATTGATTTTCGCGGGCAGTTCACCGCCTTGCGCAGCGATGGTTATGATGGGACGATGTCCCTGGAAACTGCCTACACGCGCCCCGATGGGAATAAGATGGAAAGCACGCGCGAGTGCTTGGAGGGATTGCTCGGCGTATTAAAGTCGGTCAATGGATAGGAGTCAGGAGTCGCAGGTCAGGAGTCAGAAGGGAGGCCAACATCTATAAAGTGCCTCTACCGAGATTCGTCAGTTCGACTCGAAACCCTAATGACCGCCGGTGGTGAAGCTTTTCTCCTGACTCCTGACTTCTGACTCCTTTCTTGTCACTCATCACTGCCTTTATGTTTGCATCTCGCACCAATTGGCTACTGAATCCGAATCGGCTTACGAGAGAGATTGAAGAACTACGGCATAAGGGGATTCCTCTCTTTGACCTTACCGAATCGAACCCCACGCGCTGCGGGTTCGTTTTTGATCAGGCGGCTACCCTCGAGGCACTCGCCGATCCCCGCGCGCTCTTTTACGCTCCCGACCCGCGCGGCTTGCTTTGTGCGCGCCAGGCCGTCGCAGGCTATTACGCTGAGCGTGGGATCACGCTTGATCCGGGGCAGATATACCTTACCACCAGCACCAGCGAAGCTTATTCCTACGTTTTCCGCCTTCTCGCTGACCCGGGGGATACTATCCTGGTGCCTCAGCCGAGCTATCCGCTCTTTGATTTTCTGGCCGGGTTAAATGATGTTCGGGTTGTCCCTTATCCCCTGATTTACGACCAAGGCTGGCAGATAGACTTGCCCACGCTCGAGAAGCGCCTGGAGGCTCGCGCTCGCGCCCTCCTGGTGGTCCATCCCAACAATCCTACGGGGTCGTTTGTTCGCCGGCACGAACTTGCGGAGCTTCTCGCCTTCTGCCAGAGGCGGGATATGGCTCTAGTTGCCGACGAGGTCTTTGCTGACTATTCCCTGGCGCCGGACCCGGTGCGGGTGGTCAGCCACGCCGCAGTCGCAGAAGCGCTCACTTTCACCCTGAGCGGCCTCTCGAAAATCTCCGCCCTGCCGCAAATGAAGGTTGCCTGGGTGGTGGTGAACGGACCCGCGCAACTTCTGCGGAGTGGCCTGGCGCGCCTGGAGATCATCGCCGACACGTACCTCTCCCTGAGCGCCCCCTTGGCACTGGCCTTACCGCAGTTGCTTGAAACGCGCCGAACCCTTCAGCCACAGATACGGGAACGCGTGATGGCCAATCTTCACTCGCTCGATGCGCGACTGGCTGTCGGCCAGAGTGTAACCCGGCTGGGGGTGGAGGGGGGATGGTATGCAGTCTTGCGGCTTCCCTCGATCCGGACCGACGAGGAATGGGCCATAGAACTTGCCCGCAGAGACGGCGTGCTCGTTCATCCGGGGCACTTCTTCGACTTCAGCTCGGAGGGGCATTTGGTGGTAAGCCTGCTGAGCGAGCAGGAGGTATTTGATGAAGGGCTGGCAAGAATCCTCGCCCGCGTGGCCAGCTTCGCGTGAGGTTCCGCAATACGGAGTGTTGTCGGTGAACGAACCGCCCTCCCCCAAAGGGAGAGGGCTGCGCTATCAAGCTAGGTGCTGCCCGGACGGGAAGGCACCCGACCTGTCGTCGGCTCACCTGACCCGATCCCTCACGATTGTTCTGGCTTGCTTGGCGGTGTTTGCCAGCGGGTGCAGGCGGCGGCCACCACCGCCGAAGGCCTACGCTGCCTTCGTCGTCAACAATCAGGGTTCGACTCTGGCCGAAGTCGATTTGGCGAATTTCCGCGTGCGCGCCACGGTGGGGGTCGCAGCCAACCCTGAACGGGTATGGGTGAGGCCACAACACAAGGAATTATGGGTCGTGTCGGCCTCAGGTGAAATCAGTATTGTCGAGTTCCCCGCGCTCCGGGTTGTGAGGACGCTTCGCATAGGGGAAGGCGCCCGTGATCTTGCCTTCTCGCAGGGGGGCCGCCAGGCATTCATCCTCGACCCGGCAAAAGGGCATGTCGTTTTCATCGACCCGGAAAGCTACAGAGAATCATCTCGCCTCAATCTGCGCACGGCACTCACCGACCTTGCTTTGACGCCGGACGGCAATGAGCTTGTGGCTTCTTCCCGCTCCACGAACCAGCTTTTTTTTGTGCAGGTGGAGGAACGAAAGGTGCTGGGCTCCGTCCATGTGGGTAAAGGCCCAGGTCCCATGGTTATCCTCCCCAATAGTTCCAAGGCCTTCGTGTGCGACACGGAAGAATCCGCCATATCGGCCGTCGACGTGGCGACGCAGCAGCTCCTAGCCAACATCGAAATCGGCATTCGGCCCGGTCCTATGGTCCTCAAGCCAGACGGCGGAGAGCTCTTCATCTTCGAGGATGAAGGGACCAGCATGGTCATCGTGGACACTGAGCAGGACAACGTTGAGCAGAATTACCCCACGGGCCATAATCCGGTGGCGGGCGTGTTTCAGGGGAACCCGTTGCTGCTGTACATTGCCAATGCCGGCGACGGCTCCGTGATGGCTCTGGACGTTCAGAACCGCACCCTGTTGGCAGCGGTCCACATTGGAATCGAGCCCCGCGCCTCGGCGCTCACTCCTGACGAACGGTTTCTGGTGGTGGCGGACGCCTCCGCCTCGACGCTCGCCGTGCTTCAGACAAATCCCACCACCCTGCTGACAACGTTCCCCGTCGGGGCCAAGCCCGTGGATGTACTGGTCCCGGGGTGGATACTCGAGTGACGAGTGACAGGATCAGGTGATCGGGAGATCGGGTGATCGGAAGAATTTGCCGCAGTGGGCGTCCACCCGATCACCGGATCAACCGATCAGCCGATCTCCCGATTCCCTCACCAGCTAATGAGTTCATCAGAGAGTTTGAGCGAGAGCCAACCCTCTTGAGGAATGACCTGGAGTGGGAGCACGTTCGCCCAAATCGAGACCTGCAAGCGGACTTGTTGGTGCGTCTCATATCCCAGCAGGCTGTAATCCAAGCGCAACTCGAAGATGCGATGGAAGGCCACCTGAAGTTGAGTGGCCATCCCCGGCGGAGTGAGCAGCGGCTCATCGTTTTTCCACAAATTCAACCCGCTCAAACCCCCGGGGCGGATCGAGGCGTGGATACGAATGCGACTTTTGTCCACCACATTCACCCGAACTTCAAATTCCGGATGGTCCTTGAGGAATGCCTCACTAAGATCCAAGCGAAGGAAAAGGGCCTCCGCACTGAACCCATAGTAAAGCGCTTCCCAAATCCCTGCCGTCCCGTGCATGGAGCTGGAGCGCGGATCGGGCAGGTAGAGGCCAGCGCCTAACCACTCGAAGTAATTGGTGACCGCGCCATCAATTCGCGGCTGGATGAGCCCCGTGGGAGGAACGCTGAGGGCTGTGGCGCGGGGGCGCTTGATAGGCTCAGCCAACTCGTCGGCGGGAGAACCTCCCAGCATTCTGTAAAGGTTGCTGAGGTGTTTGCGGAAGAGCAGGTCAAACTCTTCGTCGTTCGCGGAGGAGTGTTCCGGGCCGTACCACCAGCACCAATCACTGCCCTCGGCAACCCACAACTCCTGTTGCGCGAGCTCGGCATTTTTTCCCTGAGCTTTGCCGCTGTTTCGGGTGTAAAAATCGCGCGCTTCCGAAAGCAGGTCCCAGGCGCGATTGTCTTCCTCCGCTCCAATCCAAACGTCAAAGTTGGCGTTAATCCAAGATCCTGGATGCACGTGGGTCAGAAGCCCGGGGTCTGTGACCCTCAGGGCCTCACTCGCGGTTACAGCCTTCAGTTCGGGGTCAGCAGCCAGCCGCCCATAGAAGCTCTTCAGGAATTCCCTGCCGTTTGCAGGGTAGTACTCCCAGGCGTTTTCTCCGTCCAGGATTACCGATACGACAGCAGGTTTGCCCCAGGTGCTCCGGCCCGCCGCTTTGATTCGTTGGTGCAGGTCCGCCGCCGCGGCCTGCGGGTCCATACGGGAGTAAACGAAGCCCACCAAGTCAGAAAGCTGGCGGTCGCGAAAGAAGATGGAGATACTGCGCCCTTCGGAGGAGAAAACATGTGGCCGGTAAAGTTCCGGACCTCCATCCGTGGTCCGGTCGCTTCGCCGCCTGAAATCCATCCGGATTGAGCGCCCCAGCACTCCCTCGTCCGTGGCGGCCCACGCGAAGCCCTCGTCGGCGGCCAGGCGCAAGATCTCGTCCGATACACTTCCCTCACTGGGCCAAAGCCCGCGCGGCTTGCTGCCAAAAATCTGCTGGTGAAGTCTGATCGCAGCGCGGAGCTGCTCGCGGGCATCCTCCGGGTGCTGAAAGTGACGGCGCGGTAAACGCACCCCGGGATGAGATTCCGCCGCAATGTTGGAATCGCAAAGGAGGGGAAGGATGGGATGATAGAAAGGGGAGGTTGAAATCTCAATCTGTCCGCGCTCACTGGCGGATCTGTACTCATCAAGAACTTTCTGGAACACCTCCACTTCTTTCTGGTGAAGCAGAGCCTTATCGTCTTCGGTATAACCGCGTTCCTGCGCCACGAGTTTTGCGATCTGCGGGTCACCGGCAAGGTAGATTTCGTCAAACCAAGCGAGTTGCGAAAGCACTTGAAGGTCGAGCAAGTCGTGCGCCGAGAAGAAGCGCGCGACCGCGTCGGGCCCAGTGCTTCTTGACTTGTCCCACAACTCCCGGAATCGCGGATAACGGCCGAGCAGGTTTTGAGGGTGAAGCTGGAAGGCGCTTTGCAGGAGAAACTGGCGGTCATGTTCGCCCAGCTTATCGACCGGCATGAAGGCGACTTCATAGGCGCGTTCCAAGGCAGTCTGCTGCGCGTAGTCCTGTAACTGCACCACCAGCGAAGGGACCAGGTTGAAAGTCATGTGGACGGTCGGGAAATCCCGCAAAATCGCCACCATCCCGAAATAATCCTTCAAGGCGTGCAGGCGCGTCCAAGGCATGGTGTAGCGGCCCTCCACCAAATCCTTGTAAAAGGGCTGGTGCATGTGCCAAAGCAACATTAAGTAAGTCTGGGGCATATGTGGACGCGGCTTGAAGCCGCCCTGCGGCCCGTCAGGTGACAGATAGAATCAGACTTGTCCAGGCAAACTCCGCACGATTCCTTCAGTAATGATCTGCGGGTCCGCCGCTTGACTTGCGGAAAGGCTCCGCCTTTCCGAACGACGAGCCTCTGATTAACTTCCCCTGCGCCGGCTGGAAGGCTCAGCCTTCCCGCCGGCCCAGGAGAGGAGCTCGGCTGCGGCATAGTCCGGAAAGCCAGAGGCTTTCCGCAAGTCGGGGCGGCGAAGCCGCGCACAGCACGGGGCCTGAGCTGCTGACTTGCACACGCCGCGGATAAACTAGCCCCTACGGCGCGACCCAAGCAGCAATCCCTTTGCGGCGCAGAAATCGGTGTGCTAGCATCAAACAAGGGCGGCGTCAGGGACTTCGTTTCAGGCCCGCCTTCCGCCCGCGCCAGGACCTATGCGGATACTTACCCGCTATATTCTCAAAGAAATCTCTTCTCACTCGCTTCTGGGCCTGCTGGTTTTCACTTTCGCAATCTTCATTCCACGCCTGGGACATCTACTGGAATTGGTGGTGCGCCACAGCTTGCCACTCCCCGAGATGCTGACGCTGTTCATGCTGCCAATCCCGAGCATCCTCGTGCTCACGGTTCCCATGGCCGTGCTGGTAGGAACGCTGATTGGCCTCAGCCGCATGGCGGCAGACGGCGAGGTTATCGCCGCCCGCGCCTCGGGGATCGGCCTCTCCCAGTTCGTCAGGCCCGTGCTGCTCTTCGCTTTTGCCGGGTGGGCCCTCACGCTGTGGATGAGCCTGTTCCTTTCACCCCAGGCCGGCCGGGAACTCAATCGCATGGAAGCCGGGCTTAAGGCCAGCCAAGTGCCGTATGAGATCCAACCGCGCGTGTTTATCGAGCAATTCCCCAATTTGCTTCTTTACTTGCAGGATGTGACTGGCTCCCGTGCCCGGTGGCGGGGCGTCTTCATTGCAGACACCACTCAGCGTGACCAAGTCAAAGTAACGTTAGCGGAAAGCGGGGTGCTTGTCAACGAGGCCGCCAACAACAGACTGGTGATTCACCTTAACCAGGGGATGACCCACGAAATCGATCCGCAGAACCCCGCGCAGTATTCGGTGGTCTCCTTTACCAATACCGATATCCCCGTCCCGCTTGACCAAGGTTCGGCTTCCAGCACAGAAACTCTTGCCCCTCAGTTGCTCCCTCTCCATCAACTGATTTATCAGACTCACACTCCCTCCCAGCGCCAAGCCGCTTTGGTGGAACTTCACTTTCGCTTTGCTCTGCCGGTGGCTAGCTTGGTTCTGGCTTTGGTGGGTATCTCGGTGGGCCTCTCCACACGCAAGGGCGGCAAGGCCTTGGGGTTAATACTGACCATGGTGCTGGTCTTCATCTACTACATAATTATGGTCTTTGGTCTCAGTTTCGCCAAGCAAGGCCGTCTCCCTCCTTTCATCGGGCTCTGGCTTGCCAACGTCATCTTCGCTGCCGCCGGCGTTGTCATGCTGGCTCAGCTCCGCAGCGGGCGCACCCACCTGCAGTTCATTCAGGACTGGATGGACGAACTGGGACTCCGCTGGCAGGCCCGGCAAGCTCGCCCCCGGCGACGGGTCGCCCAGGCGCCCTTGACGCCCCGCGCCCCCGGGAGCCGAATCTTTCAGATTCTCGATATTTACATTATCCAGGGCTGGATTTTCTACTTCTTCATCCTGCTGGTCACTTTTACGGGCATTTACATTATCTTCGACTTCTTTCAGCTCCTCGGCGATATGGTGCGCAACCACGTTTCGGCAATCGTAGTTCTCGATTACTACCGTTTTCTTCTTCCCCAAGTCATTTATCTGATGCTGCCGCTCAGCATCCTTGTTGCCACCCTGGTCAATTTCGGCCTGCTTACCAAATCCAATCAGATTACCGCCATCAAGGCCGCGGGGGTCAGCCTCTACAGGATCTCCGCTCCCGTGTTGCTGATCGCCAGTGTGCTGAGCGTCGGTATGTTTTTCCTTTCGGATGATTTCTTGCCGCATACCAACCAACAGCAGGATGCGTTCCGCAATCAGATCAAGGGGAAACCCCCGCAAACCGTCTCCCGCCCAGAGCGGCAATGGATTTTTGGGCAAGGCGATCGCATTTACAATTACAGGTTTTTTGACTCTTATAACAACGTCTTCGCCGACCTTACTTGCTATGAGTTCGATCCTCAGTCCTTTCATCTTACCCGCCGCATCTACGCCGCTCGGGCATTCTGGGAACCGGCCATCCGTGGCTGGGTGCTCGAGAACGGTTGGGTGCGGGACCTGGCGGGAGACCAGGTTGAACAATACTTTCCCTTCTCGGTCGACACCTTCAAAGAACTGAGGGAGGAACCCGCTTATTTCAAGAAAGAAGTGAGACCCTCCGAACAGATGAGCGCGCTCGAATTGCGGCGTTACATCAGCGAGCTGAGTCAAAGCGGGTTTGACGTGGTCCGCCTCTCAGTCCAGTTCTATCGGAAGTTTTCCTACCCCCTCATTGCCTTTGTTATTGCGCTGATTGGAATTCCCTTCTCTTTCACCGTGGGCAGCAAGGGCGCACTCTCTGGAGTCGCCCTCAGCATCGGCATTGCTATTCTCTACTGGTCCATCTCCAGTATGTTCGAAGCCATGGGAGACCTCAGCCAACTACCTCCCCTGGTCGCCGCCTGGTCCCCAGACGTTCTTTTCGGGCTGGCGGGGTCGTACCTGCTGCTGCAGGTGAAAACCTGAAATGCTTTGTGCCCCAGTGTGAGCAGAGCTATAATTACAGCATGAGCCGTGAAACTGGCGACCTCCTCAAAGAAGCCTTGGCGCTCCCTGCCGAAGCGCGGGCTGCCCTTGCCGATTGCTTACTGGAAAGTCTCGACACGGAAGTCGACGCAAACGCCGAGACAGCGTGGCGAATAGAGATTCAGCGCCGGATTGCAGAACTCGATTCGAAGACAGTCTCCCCTCTTTCGTGGCTAGAAGTCCGATCCCGCTTAATGGCTGCACTCGGCAATGAGCGATAAGCCAGTTGAATTCCATCCTGAAGCCGTTGTCGAAGCCGAAGCCGCCGTGGCTTGGTATCGTGAACGGAGCTTCCGAGCAGCCGAGGGTTTTGTCAAGGAACTTGAGAACGCGATAGCAGCCATCGCTGGGGCCCCGCACCGGTGGCCCGTCTACGAGTTTGGCTGCCGGCGCTTCCCTCTCCAACGCTTCCCTTATCTTGTAATCCACCGCGACAAGCCACAGTCGATCGAGGTATTGGCGGTCGCTCATGGCCGGCGTCGGCCTGGGTATTGGCACCCTCGCAAGTCAACGTGAACTGAACATTCGAATAGGAAAGGGCTCGAGCCATATGAAGCTTCCTGACCAACCCGTAAAAATCGTGGCGGCATCGGGCGGCCTCGTCTGGCGGCAGGGGAGCGGGGGCCGCGAGCTGATAGTGATTCATAGAAGACGCCACGCGGACTGGACACTACCCAAGGGCAAAGTCAAGCCGGGTGAATCATGGCTGCAATGCGCGATCCGGGAAGTCCTGGAAGAGACGGGTTACAACGTCGAAGTCGACAGCCATGCGGGTTGGGTGTGTTATGACACCGGAGAAATCACCAAGGTGGTGCGCTTCTGGAAGATGCGGCCCATCGGCGAATGTCAGTTTGAGAGTTCGGAAGAAGTCGTGTCCATGCACTGGTTGACGCCCCAGGAAGCGGTCCAACGCCTGGATCACGAGGGGGAGCGAGAACTTGTCAAACAGGTGAGCGGAGAGTCCTAACCCACCGCGTGTCATTTCCGCGGGCCGGGCCTTCGCCCGCCGGAGGTTATCGACGCTTAGGGCGCGCAGCCTGCTACGGCCCGCAGGCGGGTGAGGGGGTCCCCCTGAAAACTCAGCCCTCGCCCCCTTGGGGGAGAGGGTGGCCCGCTGCCGGCGCTCTCTTCAGCCGGGGTAGGCTGGGTGAGGGGTTACGGCTCCGACCTCAGACGGTTACCACGCTATCGGCCTCGGTCAGCAGTCCAACAATGTCGTTCATTCCTCCCACTTCGCCTACCGCTACCTTGTCGCTCAGGCCAAAGTGCTCCAGGCACGTTCGGCAGGCAAGCAAGCGAACACCCTGGCCCTGGAGTATCTTTAGACCCAATAGCGCGGGTGACCCGTCACAGACTAACTTAACGCCATCGGTGTAAAAGCAGAGGGAGTGCGGCTTGACGGCTGCGCTCTCCAGCGCGTGCAGGAAGCGATCGAACATCTCCAACCCGAACAGCCTGTCGCGCGGATCAACCTGGCCCAGACCTTCTCGCGTCACTAACAAAACGAGTTTCGACATAGACTGTTAACCCATTTATCTTCAATAACATTCCGCCATATAGAGGCTAACGTGTGTGTTTTCATAGACATACCGGCTTCATTCCTGAGCTCTCCACAATCGCCCTTTGTTTTCATAGACATTCGCGCTTCGTTCCTCAGGTTTTCATGATTTTGCTCTTGGTTCGTCCGCAGAATAAGTCCGTAAGTTGTTGATTCCCCATTCCAGCTTCGAGTTGTCACACAGACTCTTACGCCCTGGGCTATTCTATGCCGCCCCTGACGGGGCTCCGAAAAACCGGCGCGCGTGAGATAGACTTTCTTAGCGAACTTCTGACTCAGGACACCAGGGGGCCGCGGCCTCGAACCCCACGTCAACGCACCATTCTAGCCTACTATTTGTTCCTGTCAAGAGACAGGAAGTCTGGGGCAGAGCCTGGCCCGACTTTGTGTCTCTCGACATCCGCGCAGGCAGATGCCACAATGGCCAGCCCAAGGAGCACTTGAAACATGCAGCAAATAACTCACGACGTCTTGATTTTCGGGACAGGGCTGGCGGGGCTGCGCGCCGCGGTCGAACTCTGCATCAAAACGCGCGGTCAGGCTGATATCGCCATCGTGTCGAAAGTGCAGGTGATGCGCTCCCACTCGGTCTGCGCGGAAGGAGGCACGGGCGCAGTGATGCGACCCGAGGAAGGCGACAGCCTCGAGTTGCACGCCTGGGACACCGTAAAAGGTTCCGATTTCCTGGCTGACCAGGACGTGGTGGACCGCTTCGTGAAGGGCGCGCCGGATGAAATCCGCCTGCTCGAGCACTGGGGATGCCCATGGTCGCGCCGCGAGGATGGGCGAATCATGCAGAGGCCGTTTGGAGGGCATTCTTTCCCTCGCGCTTGCATGGCGGCGGACAAGACGGGCTTTTTCGAAATGCAGGCGCTCTACGATACGCTTCTGAAGTACAAAAACTTCAAGCGCTACGACGAATGCTTCGTGACTTCATTGCTTCTCGAAGGCGGACGCTTCGCCGGCCTCACGCTCTACGATCTGCCGGCGGGGGAGTTTTACGTTTTGCGCGGCAAGGCGCTCCTGATTGCTTCCGGTGGGCTGGGGAATCTCTACGGATTCACGACTTATTCTCAAACCGTTACGGGCGATGGACAGGCCATCGCCTACCGCGCCGGTCTGGCCCTGGAGGATCCGGAGTTCCTCCAGTTTCACCCTACAGGCCTCGTGCCCTCGGGCATTCTGATGACGGAAGGCTGCCGCGGCGAGGGCGGAACCTTGCGCAACAACAAGGGCGAGCGTTTCATGGAGAAATACGCGCCCAAGATGATGGAATTGGCCCCGCGGGACATTGTTTCACGCTCGGAGATGACGGAAATCCTCGAGGGACGCGGCTTTCCGGGGCCCGATGGCCTCGATTACATCAACCTCGATTTGACCCACCTGGGCGCGGAGCGCATCAACAAGCGCTTGCCCTTGATCCGCGAAGTGTGCATGAAGTTTCTCGGAATCGATCCGATCACCACGGCCATTCCGATCCGGCCCGTAGCTCACTACTCGATGGGCGGAATCGAAGCCGACATCACTGGGCGGACGAAAGTTGAGAATATCTGGGCCGCCGGCGAAGTGGCCTGCCACTCGATGCACGGCGCCAACCGCTTGGGGTGCAACTCCACCGCGGAGTGCCTCGTTTGGGGCGGCATCACGGGCGACCAAATCGCGAAGTACCTTGCCCAGGGCCCTAAGCTGAGCGATGTGCCGGAAGCCCAGGCCGGGGAAGAAGAGAAACGGATCTTCGCCGGGCTGCTCAAACAAAGTGGGGCGGAGAATCCCGCCCGCATCCGCCGCGAGCTTCGCACCTTGATGGATAAGCACGCGGGTGTCTACCGCGATGGCGACTCCATGACGGAGGGCCTGGCGAAGATTTCTGAGCTGAAACAGCGCTTCCGGCAGATTACCATTCAGGACAAGAGCCGCATCTACAACACCAACCTCATTCAGGCGCTCGAGACGGAAAACATGCTCGAGTTGGCCGAGGCGCTGCTCTTCGCGGGCTTGGCGCGCGAGGAATCCCGCGGCGCTCACGCCCGAACCGATTTCACCAAGCGCGACGACGAAAGGTTCTTGGGGCATTCCATGGTCTATTACACATGCGGCAAACCGAGGCTGGAATATAAGCCTGTGACCATCACCAATTGGAAGCCCGTGGAACGCAAATACTGAGTTGCGGGGCTGAAGATGGCGATGCGCTGCGAATAGTAAATAGTGAATGGTGAATTCTGAATTATGAATTATGAAGTCGGAAGGGGAGTCATCACGAAGGTATTAGTTTCTAGATTTGATAATTCACAATTCAGAATTCATAATTTTGTCGATGCCATGAATAATTACGTAAACGGAGTTGGCTGTCGGAACGCAGGCATTGGTAGGGTGAAGGGGGGAGCATGGCCGAGATCATAAGGCACGACAATCGGCTCGGAATCTGGGGGTGGCTGGGGGGCGGGCGCTGGGGCATCGAGCGTTACGCCTACATATTGCATCGCCTCACCGGCCTGGGCATTCTCTGCTACTTTTTGATGCACATTGTGGTAACGAGCCTGCGCGCCAAGGGCATCTATTTGTGGGTCGAAGGGGAAGTATTTCACCAGCCGATTTTCAAGTTTGGCGAGTTTCTGGTTTTTGCGGCCTTCGCCTACCACGCCTGCAACGGTATCCGTCTCGTGCTGGTCGAACTCGGATTTGCAGTGGGCAAGCCCATCGAACCGGTTTACCCGTACAAGACATCGCTCAACGTGCAGCGCCCGCTGCTCATTGCCATGATGATCCTGGCAGCGGTTTTTCTTGCGGCAGGAGGGTATGAGTTTCTGGGACTGGCGAAGTAGCAGCGAGTTTACCTCGCAAAGTTCTGCGGAAAGCCGTGGGGCATGGAATCTGCTTGTAGGGGCAACCCTCGTGGTTGCCCGCCCTGCGGCCCAAAGCCTTCGGGCGGCGGGCCGCGGGCGGCCACAAGGTCCGCCCCCACAAGCGAACAGGAGAAGGTACGATGCGCGAAACGAAATACTGGACCTGGCACATGGCGGCGGGAGTGGTGATCCTCTTCCTGCTCGGCCTCCACATGCTTATCATGCACGTGGGCGGGATCACTCACATGTTTGCTCCCTACGGGGGTGAGGCAGTTTCCAAGAGCAACAGCCTGTTTCGGGACAGCAGGCTGTTCTTCACCGTCACTTACATTATGCTCCTGGGAATCGCGCTCTATCACGGTCTCTACGGCCTGCGGACGATTCTGTTCGAGCTGACGCTGAAGCCCGCCGTCGAAAAGGCCATCACCTTCGCCTTTCTGGTTGTAGGACTGGGGCTGTTTGGCCTGGGCACTTGGGCGACCATTGCCGCGCATGCCATCGCGGGAGCAAGGGGGTAACCATGCCGGAAAGCAACAAAACCGTGCGACAAGTCAACTTTCACATCACGCGCTACAATCCTGAAAGCGACCGGGCGCCCTATGTGAAGACTTACATCATACCGGTGCGCGAAGGCATGACCGTGCTGGACGGGTTGCACTACATCAAGGAGAACCTCGACGGTACGCTGGCTTGGCGTTTCTCCTGCCGCATGGGCGTGTGCGGGTCGTGTGGCATGTTGCTGAACGGGCATCCGACGCTGGCCTGCAACACGCAGATCCTCCACATCGCCAAAAGCGATCTCACCGTCGCGCCGTTGCCTAATTTCGACATCCTCCGCGATCTCGTCCCCGATCTTACGACGATGTTTGACAAACACCGCGCGCTGAAGCCTTACGTGGTGCGTGCGGAAGAAGCCGAAATCACCGACCCGGCGGGCGAGTTCTATCAGTCGCCGAAGGAACTCGATGCCTACTTGCAATTCACCTATTGCATCAAGTGTGCCTGCTGCATGGCCGCTTGCCCCACATTGGCCACCGACGCGCGGTACTTGGGGCCCATGCCGTTAGCGGCGGCGCAGCGTTATAACCGCGACACACGCGACGACGGGCGGCGCAGGCGCAACCAAGTGGCAGGCAGCGCGCACGGCGCCTTCCGCTGCCACTACGCCGGCGAGTGCTCGCGCGTCTGCCCCAAAGGTGTGGATCCGGCCAAGGCCATCCAGCTTCTCAAGCGCCAGTTAGTGCTGGACTATCTCCATTTGGCTCGCCGCAAGAAGCCCTGCCCGAAGCTGCATGGGCCAGGGCAAGGCAAGCCCCTCCCCAATATCTCCGCCGCGCCAGTCAAAACGGTTTGAGCTCGTGCCGGGATTACCTCGCCTCATTTGGTTCCGGCGACCAAGCGCCATGGAGATTGCAATGTTGTCTGCGGCGCGCTATTATCGCATTATGACACTGGCAGCAATTAAGTCGGCCATCGAGGAGCTTCCGGAAGAAGAACAAGGTGCCCTCATCGATTGGCTCCTTAAACGTGACCGAGAGGAGTGGGACAAGCAGATCACCGAGGACTTTTCCGCGGGCGGGCGGGGCGCCAGTTTGCTTAAAGAAGTGGACGCCGCAATCGATCGAGGCGATTTCAAACCTCTCTAAGGTGAGCTTATCCGTTCCTTTGCCCTTCCATCCTATTGGGATTGTTACAGAGGACTTCCCGAAACAGCTCAAGGGCCGAGCCTTCGCACACAGAGAGGGCCAGCTTGTTTCTCCCGCGTTCTGACTCCTAACTCCTGTCTTCTGACTCCTGTCTCCTGACCCTGACTTCTGGTAGTTTGAAATCTGGCGCCTTGTTCCAGTAGAATTAGGTGTTCGGGGCTCAACTGCAAGACAGCGCAAAAGCCATGGTTAAATTCCGCGAATACCTGACCTATCGGGGAGGGCCGGGACACTGGTCCTGGATTCTGCACCGGTTGACCGGCGTAGGCGTCTTTCTATTCTTGCTGGTCCACATCGTAGATATCGCTCTGGTGGGCTGGGGTCCCGCGCTTTTCAACAAGTTACTTTTCCTTTACCGTTATCCACCCTTTCGAGTGGGTGAAATCGTTCTGGTCGGAGCGGTGCTGTACCATGCCCTGAACGGCGTGCGGATTTGCATTATTGATTTCTGGCCGGAAGCAACGGTGATTCATCGCAAGCTTGTTTACGCGGTGGGTATCGTATTCGCTATGGTCTTCATTCCCACTGCGATTTACATGGCAAGCACCATACTGAAGTAGGGATCCATGGCAGTCACCCCCGGCCGCGGGAAGGCACAGCCTTCCGGCGGAGAAAAGTGAGATAGGGCGCGTCGTCGGAAAGGCGAAGCCTTTCCGCAAGTCAGGCGGCACAGCCGCATGTGCCACGCCAAGCGTTGCCGTGAAATGTGGGAACTGCAGGGGGCGCATGGCCATGCGCCTCTACCGAGGCAGACGGAACTAGGGAGAGCCAATGAACGGAGCGGGCAGACCGAGACCGGAAAGCGGCCTGGAACTCTACGCCTGGATGTTCATGCGCGTGTCGGGCGTGGTGCTGCTTTTTCTGGCCTTGGGCCACTTGCTGATCATGCATCTTATCCACAACGTCGATAATATCGATTTTCAATTTGTGGCGCGCCGCTATGCCACGCCGTTCTGGAGGACATACGACCTAGTAATGCTCTGGCTGGCTCTCATTCATGGGCTGAATGGCATCCGGACGCTGGTGGGCGACTATGTTCGGGCGAAGGGCTCGCAGGTGGCCACGCTGGCCTCCTTGTATGTTTTCGGGTTCATTCTTCTGACCCTGGGGTCGTTGACGATTTTGACGTTCAGGCCGTAGGGGGAAGTCGAGAGTCAAGAGTCGAGAGTCAAGAGCGGAAGGAAGCCCGAAGGTTCAACGTTGAACTCTCGACTCTCGACTCGCTTTTTGACTGAGAACTGAAATGGTTCAACGCTACGATGCGGTGATTGTGGGAGCAGGGGGCGCAGGCCTGATGGCGGCGTTGCAGCTCGCGGGGCACGGCCAGGTGGCGGTGTTGAGCAAGCTGTATCCGACGCGCTCGCACACGGGGACGGCCCAAGGGGGGATTGGAGCGGCGCTAGGGAACCTGGAAGAGGACCACTGGGAATGGCACATGTTCGATACGGTCAAGGGGGGCGACTATCTTGTGGATCAGGATGCGGCGGAGATTTTGTGCCGCGAGGCAATTGAGACCGTGTACGACCTCGAACACTGGGGGTTGCCTTTCAGCCGCACCCCGGAGGGCAAGATCGCGCAGCGGCCTTTTGGCGGGCACACCAGGGACTACGGCAAGGCTGCGGTGCGCCGATCCTGTTACGCCGCCGACCGCACCGGCCATATGATTCTGCAAACCTGTTACCAGCAGTGCATCAAGAACCAAGTGCATTTCTACGATGAATATCATGTCCTGGACTTGCTGATTGAGCAGGGGCGCTGTGCGGGAGTGGTGGCGATGTGTCTGGCCACTGGCGAAATTCACACCTTCCACGCCAAGGCCGTTTTGTTTGCTTCCGGCGGGTGCGGGAAAATGTTCCGCGTAACCTCGAACGCCCATTCCTTGACCGGCGACGGCATGGCGGTGGCTTACCGCCGCGGGATTCCGCTCGAGGACATGGAATTCTTCCAGTTTCACCCCACAGGCATTTACAAAATGGGTATTCTGCTGAGCGAGGCAGCGCGGGGGGAAGGCGCCATCTTGCGCAACGGTCTCGGGGAACGCTTCATGGAGCGTTACGCTCCCACGTTGAAGGACCTGGCGCCGCGTGACATGACCTCGCGCGCCATTTACCAGGAAATCCGCGAGGGGCGCGGCATCGAAGGAAAAAACTACGTCCACCTCGACCTCACCCACCTCGGAAAAGAGGTGCTGGACAAGAAGCTGCCGGACATCACCGAGTTCGTGCGCACTTATCTGGGTCTCGAACCGCTCGAGGAGCTTGTGCCCATTCAGCCGACCGCGCACTACGCGATGGGTGGGATACCCACCGACGTGGAAGCGCGGGTGGTGGCCGATGAGAAGAATACGCCGGTGCCGGGATTCTACGCGGCAGGTGAAGTAGCCTGCGTTTCTGTCCACGGCGCAAACCGCCTGGGAACGAATTCCCTGGTGGATATTCTGGTCTTCGGACGGCGCGGGGGGCGGCACGCGGCCAAGTTCATCAAGGAGAACGACTGGGCGCCTCTTTCTCCCAACGCTGATGGGCCGGCGAGGGAGCTGGTTAGCGAGTTGAAGGATTCCCACGGCAAGGAGCGCCCGGCCGACATTCGGGACGCGCTTCAGGACGAGATGATGGATAAAGCCTCCGTCTTCCGCGAGGCCAAGGGGCTGACGGCCATGCGCGAGAAGCTGCGCGAGCTGCGCGCCCGGTATCGGCAAGTGAAGGTGGAGGACCAAAGCGCTTGCTACAATACCGAACTATTGGAAGTGATCGAGCTGAGCAGCCTGCTGGACCTCGCTGAGGTTCTGGTGGAAAGCGCCTTGGCCCGCCAGGAGAGCCGCGGCGCGCATTTCCGCGAGGATTTCCCGAAACGCGACGACCCCAACTGGTTGAAACATACGCTGGCCTATAAGGGTGAAAAGGGGATCGAATTCGGATATAAGCCGGTGACCATTACGAAGTTTGAACCGAAGGAGAGGAAGTACTGAATGCAAGTCACACTGCGAATCAAGCGCTTTAATCCCGAGAAGGACAAAGAGCCGTGGTGGGGGGAATACCAGGTCGAGGGGGAGGCCACGGACCGTCTTTTGGACGCTTTGAACCATGTCAAGTGGTACCAGGACGGTTCGCTGACTTATCGCCGGTCGTGCGCGCACGGCATCTGCGGGTCGGACGCCATGCAAATTAATGGGTCGAATCACCTGGCCTGCAAGGTCTTGCTGAAAAACCTGGGCCAGCAAATCACCATCGAACCCATGCGGGGCTTTCGTGTGATCAAGGACCTTTTGGTGGATATGGAGGCGTTTCTGGGCAAGTACCGGAGCGTAAAACCTTACCTCATCACTCACACGCCCGAGCCCGAAAAAGAAAGACTACAATCGCCGCAGGAGAGGGAGCGGTTCGACGACACCACGAAGTGCATTCTCTGCGGCGCTTGCACTACGAGCTGCCCATCGTTCTGGGCGAACCCGGATTATGTAGGCCCCGCGGCCATCGTCAATGCGCACCGCTTCATCTTCGATAGCCGCGACGAAGGGGGGGCGGAGAGAATGGAAATCCTGAACTCCATAGATGGAGTTTGGCGTTGCCGCACCGTGTTCAACTGCGTCGAGGCTTGCCCGCGCGGCATCAACGTGACGCGCGCCATCGGCGAAGTGAAGAAGGCCTTGATGTTGAGCAAACTGTGACGAGAAGAAATTAGAAACTAGAAATCAGAAAGCAGGAACCCGGACTGCCCACTCCTCGCGTGGAGTTTCCAAGTTCCGGTGGCCAGTTTCTGATTTCTAATTTCTGATTTCTAGGTTCCGATGGCCCGCCGCAGAATTCTCAGTGCTGCCCGAAGGTCTCTGCCTACTCTCCCTTGAGGGTGCGGTTTAAGAAGGCAATCGTGCGGGCCCATGCATCGTTCGCGGCGGTTTCACGGTATCCCAGTTTGTTGTTGGGGTTCTCAAAGGCGTGGCCCGCGCCATCATATTCTTTAACGTCGATGGACTTGTGCGCAGCTTTCATCGCCCCTTCGAATGCCTCGACGGCACTAGGGGGGATGCCACGGTCATCGGCTCCAAAATTCCCCAGCACCGGCGCCTGGATCCGTTGAATCTCCTCTTCGTCCGTTGGCATGGAGCCATAATTTACGACGCAGGCGGCGAGCTTCGGTTCATTGACGGCCAGCAAAAGAGAGAATCCACCACCCATACACCAGCCCACCGAGCCGATCTTATCGTGGCGGACATCGGCGCGGGAGGCCAGGTAGTCGAAGGCCGCTTTCAGGTCGCGCACGGCTCGGTCCTAGGGGAGGCCACGCGCGAGTTCGTGAGCGAGGTTGGGGTCGTAGGCAACCTTACCCCGGTAGAGGTCCGGGGCAAGCGCGATGTACCCTTGTTCGGCGAATTTTCCTGCCTGTTCTTTTATCCAGTCGTTCAGGCCCCACCACTCCTGGATAACCACCAGGGCCGGGTGGGGCCCGGCGGAATCGGGAACCGCAAGGTAGGCAGAAACGGTCTCGCCGCCGCTTGGGTAGGTTACGGTTTCGGTCTTTACCGGGAGTGCCAAAACCGTTGAGGCAAGAGCCAAGATCCACCAAGCGGTCCCAACAGCCAAGCATTTCATGCGCACTGTGCACCTCCGTGGGGGGAACTGTTGTGTTTGGCCAAGGGCGGCCACAAAGGACGCGCCTGCGAGTTAACCGCATTTGCGGGCAGCGCCCGCATGACCCTTAACCTTCAACTTTAGCTCGTCGCCCCGACAACGCCCCGGAACGCAGGAGGCCCTCTCTCTGTAGTATAATGGCAGATTGGGTTTTGTGGGTTGGGATTTTATGCTGCGCGCGCTTGAGTTTGCGCACCGCGGCGGCCCGACGGATCGTAGAACACCAACATCGAAGATGAAGTTTTCGCGCCGTCAAATCCTGGGTTCCTCTGCTGTCCTGCTGGGGTCAAACCTCCTCGACGCTCTTACAACTCCTCTCTGGCGCTGGGCTCGCGAGCCTGTCCTGCGCGCGGCCACGGTCCCTCACCCCGAGGAGACTTCGAATGTCACTTTCGTGGATGTCGCCGAAGAGGCAGGGCTGACCGTTTCCAATGTGTGGGGCGGAGTGGAGAGCAAGAAGTACATTGTCGAGGCCAAAGGGAGCGGACTGGCCTTTTTCGATTACGACCATGACGGCTGGCTGGATATTTACTTAACCAACGGAATGCGCTTTGAGGAAGAGCCCTACGCACCCGGCAAAGCGCCGATTCAGCACCTCTTCAAGAACAATCGCGACGGGACCTTTACCGACGTAACGGAGAAGGCCGGGTTGGGACGCACCGGCTGGGGGACGGGCGCTTGCGTCGGCGATTACGACAACGACGGGTGGGACGACCTATTCTGCTGCTTCTGGGGCCACAACATCCTTTGGCACAACAACGGCGATGGGACTTTTACGGATGTGACGAAGAAAGCGGGACTCTGGGAAGACCGCGTCCGCTGGGGTTCCGGCTGCACCTGGCTCGACTATGATCGGGATGGATTCCTGGACCTCTTCGTCTGCAATTACATCGAGCTGGATATCACCAAAGTGCCCGTGCCCGGCGCCACGGGCTATTGCCAGTGGAAAGGTATCCCTGTTATGTGCGGGCCGCGCGGCCTCCCTGGCGGGATGAACATTCTTTACCACAATAACAGGGACGGGACCTTCACTGACGTGTCTGAGAAGGCCGGCATCCTGAAACCCGGACCGCGTTATTCCATCACCGGCGTATCCTATGATTTTGACAACGACGGCTGGCCGGACATCTACGTGGCGGTGGATTCGGAGCCAAGCATCCTGTTTCACAATAACCACGATGGGACATTCACGGATATCTCCGTGATGGCCGGTTGCGCGTACAACGAGGATGGACAGGAACAGGCCGGCATGGGCGTCGGCGTCGGAGACTACGATTGCGATGGCTGGCTGGACATCTTCAAGACCAATTTCACGGACGACACGCCGGATCTCTATCGCAACAATGGCGACGGCACTTTTACCGATGTCACCTTCGTCGCCGGCCTGGGCGTGAACACGCAATACGTCTGCTGGGGCGCGGGATTCATGGATTACGACAACGATGGGTGGCCGGATATCTTTTACGTCACGGGCCACGTTTATCCCGAAATCGAACGCTATCATCTCGATACTACGTTCAAGTCCCCGCGGCTCGTTTACAGAAATCTGGGCAATGGCAAGTTCAAGGATGTCTCCGCCCAGATGGGACCGGGAGTAACGGAACGCTTTTCCAGCCGCGGCTGCGCATTTGGCGACTACGACAACGACGGGGACATCGACGTCCTGGTCCTCAATATGAATGACAGATTCTCCCTGCTGCGCAACGACGGGGGAAACAAGAACAATTGGATCAAACTCAAATTAATCGGGACGCAATGCAACCGCACCGCAGTTGGCGCGCGCGCCCGCGTGAGAACCGGGAAGCACGCGCAGATCGACGAAGTCCACTGCGGGACCTCCGTGATGTCTCAGAGCGACTTGCGTCTTCATTTCGGCGTCGGGGATGCGAAAGTGATCGATGAGATCGAAATCAAGTGGCCTACGACGCAGAAGCTCGAGAAATTCACTAAAATCGACGCCAATCAGATTTTGACCATTAAAGAAGGGTCCGGAATTATAAAGGCCGAAAGACTGGAGAAGCCGGGGACGCTCGCGCGCCTGAAATAATCCCAAATCATTCGCAGGGAATCCAATGAGAAAAAGCGACCTAGAGACCGGAAGGGCTTTCGGGAGCAGCTTTATCCTTGCCTTCGCGATGGCGTTGCTGTGGGCTCAAAGTGCACCAGGCTCTGGCGCGGGGGCCCTGGCGCACGAAGAGATTTCACCGGAAGCTGCGCCTTGCGCTTTCCAATCCAGCACGCCGGAAGTCACTCGGGTCGACCCCCCGAGCGCGGCTCCCAAAAGTGAACCGAGTTTGAAAATCGAGGGGAAGAACTTCGCCCAAGGGGCCAAGGTCAGCTTTTCGAACCCAGGGATACGGGTCCTTGAGACTACTGTGTCGACGGACACTGAGCTTACCGTGCGCATTCAAATCGCTCCCGATGCGCCCCCAGGTAAGACCAGCCTCTTTGTGGTGAATCCCGACGATAGCGAGGCGGAAGCATCCTTCGAGGTGACGGGGGAGACCAGCAAGACTGCCACGGGCGCGGAACCGGCTGCGTCGGCGGGAGAACGTTTCGAGGTCTACAACTTGGGCGATGTTGCAAGCATTCTCCAAACCCACGATAAGACAAAGGGCACACTGATTGTAGCGGGCCAGAAACTCATTTACGAGGAAGCAGGCAAGGAGGTGTTTTCAACCTCCCTCTCGGATATCAAGGAGGTTGGCGCAAATATCATTTTTGGCCTTAACACCGGCACTTTTCACATCGAGTTGACTTCCGGGAAAAGGTATAACTTCGTTGCCGGCTCGCTCCGTCCTGCGGACAGTCAATCCGTCATCGACTCCTTGCGAAAGGCCATTCACTAACAGCGGTCTGGTGGCGGTCTCTAAGCGCCGCCGTACCTGAAAATACAATACCAAGGTCGGAGACCGCTGCAGCGCTTCTTGTTGAGGTAAGGATTGTGATAGACTGTTGGCCTAAACCACTGCAGCTTATAGCACGAGGTATTTCTGAATGAAGCGATACGGCGAGCATCGTTTCCCTGGAAAACTCTTTGTAGTCGAAGGCATCGACGGCTCGGGCAAGTCCACCCAGTTGATGCTCTTACACCAATGGCTTCAGGCGGAAGGTTACGGGGTTGTTTTCAGCGAATGGAACTCCTCGCCTCTGGTCCGTGACACCACGAGGCGGGGAAAGAAGAAGCAGATGCTTACCCCCGCGACATTCTCTTTGCTGCACGCCACGGACTTCGCGGATCGGATGGAGCACAACATCATACCCCTGTTGAAAGCGGGGGCGGTGGTGCTTTGCGATCGGTATATTTACACGGCCTTCGCGCGTGATGTGGTGCGGGGCATGGATCGCAAGTGGGTTCGGGAGCTTTACGGCTTCGCGGTCAAGCCCACCGCGGCCTTCTATTTCCGCGTTCCCCTCGAGGTAGCCATGAAACGCATCCTGGAAGGGCGAAACGGGGTGAAGTTCTATGAAGCCGGCATGGACCTGGGGTTGCACGAGGACCCGGAGCAGAGCTTTCATATCTTTCAAGGGAAGATCCTGGAAGAGTACGAGAGCATGATCGCGGAATTCGACCTTACCTCGGTGGACGCCACGCTCCCCATTGAAGAGCAACAGACACAGATGCGCCAAATTGTGAAGGCCAAGCTGACCCAGGCCAAGCGATTGAGGGTGGCCCCATGAGAGAAACCTATTCGGTGATTCTGCCCAAAATGGATCTGACGGAGCTCACAGGAAGGCTGATTGTAATTGAGGGCACCGACGGCGTTGGCCGTTCCACTCAGATCAAGCTGCTCCGGCCCTGGCTGGAACAGCAGGGACACGCCGTGCTGGATACGGGCATCAAGCGCTCCCAACTGGCGGCGAGGGGGATACAACAGGCCAAGGAGGGACATACCCTGGGGCGCATTACCTTGAGCCTCTTCTACGCCACGGATTTTGCCGATCGACTCGAGAACGAGATCGTCCCTGCCCTGCGCGCCGGATTTGTGGTTCTTACCGATCGTTACATTTACTCTCTGATGGCTCGAGCTATTGTGCGGGGCCTCGACCCAGCCTGGATCCATAACGTGCACAGCTTCGCGCTGAAGCCCGATGCCACTTTCTACCTGCGCATCGGCGTAGACGATCTGATTCCCCGCGTCGTCTTCTCCACCGGGTTTGACTATTGGGAATCAGGTATGGATCTTTATCCCAGTGAGGACATGTACGAGAGCTTCTGCAGGTACCAGACTTCCCTGCTGGCGCAGTTCGATAAGATGGCGCAAGAATATGATTTCACCGTCATTGATGCTTCGCCGGATATCCGCGCGGTTTTTGAGCGGCTGCGCAGAGGCATTTCCCGCGTATTGAAGGGTGAACCCCGGGAGCCGCTGTTTGCGGGGCCTCCGCCGCAGGTAGCCGAGCAGGATCGGGACAGTGACAAATCAGCTAGCATGGAAAAACCGCATCATCCAGGAGCAGAAAAGTAGGTGGTGCTGCTCCCCAGCCTTGATTGCCTACCCCACCCGGGCAGGAGTGCAAGGGGTGGGGAACCCTCAAGCTTTGGCCGAGCCCGCCGCGGCCAGGAAACCCTGCACCCAATTCCCGATCTCCTGATAATCAACGGAGGCAAGCGTCATCTGGAAGTATTTTTCCCTGAATCCCTGCTTGGTGACGCGGTTACGCAAGATCAATTTGCCGGCAGCCAGGGCGATGGGCAACTGATCGCGCAAGAACTCCGGCTTCGCGATCATTTCTATTATCATTTCCTCCAGCACTTCCATATCATGCCAATCACCGAGATACTGTTGGAGTCTTCTCAGCCAAGCGAGCGCACCCGAACTGCCTGGGATGTCAAACTGATTGATCACTTCGAGAAGATATCGGAGCCGCTTGGCACAGATGCGCGCGGCATGGATGGAGGACGGTGTGGCCTCCTGGTGCGAGGCAGCAACCCGCTTCTCAAAGTCACTCCAGACCCCCACAAGCGCTTGCGCCAGCCGCGCCGGGAAGGGTTCAAAAGGCTGTCCGTTAGGATGTACCAAGGGATGCGAAACATGACCTGTTTCAGGCGTGGCCTTAAGGCTGCCAAGAATCTCCTTGGTGTGCATGTAAAAAACGGCCAAGTTCATTTTGCTCAGCTTGCGAATGGCCCGCGCGAAGCTTTCGGACCGGCGCTCCAGAAGATGCTGTTTCACCGCCGCCCAGGCTTCCCGGTCTGAGCTGCGGCGTCTCGCCAGTCGCCCTTCCACGTACTGGAGCATGACGTCGCAGTTCCGGACGTCCCCCAGCGCCCTACGACATCGCCTGATCTTGCGGCGCAAGCGGCGCACCTCGCGAGGCAGAGGTTGGGGAAAAATGAGGTCAAGCACCTGTTGGAGGCGTCGGCTGGCGACGCGCATGTCGTGAATGGCGTCCGGGTCATCCCCCTTCAAAACCTTCGCCTCCAGGGAGATGAAGCGGTTGAGGTGCCGGAGGGCCAGCTTCCGGACTTTGTTCCATTCATTTGCCGACGAGGTTGCTGCAGCACGCTTCGCCAGTTCATCGGCAGTGCGAGCGTGATTATGGAGAGTGTTTTCGTGCCGCTCTTCCATAGAAAAGGGCTGGAACGGGTCGAAGGTCGAGGCTTCTAAACCCCGCCCTCCGCTCCAACCCACCCCCCTTGTGTTGAAATGGCGCCAAGCGCCTTGGCTTTTACTCTAGTAGTCTAAACTTAGTGCGGCCAACTTACAAGGTTTGTAGCGCGGACCCCCAGCCTGCCGCTGGCAGGTTTAGGGCCAAAGGGCGGTGTTGGGGTCCGCGGCTCGCGCGCGGATTCAAATGAAGAGCCGCAGACCGCAAAAACGGGGGTCTGCGCTGCTTCTGGGCCATACCTACAATGCGGCGAAGTGACGCTGTCGCCACGCCCACGCTACAAACCTCTTGCCAGCACAGCGGGCTACATGTTAATTGAATAGCTTGCGAGTTTTGAGGTCTGCTGCAAATTGCATGAGGCGATCCGAAATTCAAATCGCGAACTCCTCAGCCGCTGCAAGAGAGCCGCGTAAAACGGTCGGGTTAGCCGTCGTGGGCCTGGGGACGGTCGGAACCGGCACGGTCAAAGTGCTGGCCGAGCACCAGGGCGAAATTCAGCGGCGACTAGGCTGCAAACTGGAACTGAAGACCATCTGTTCGCTCGGCATCCGCAAGAAAGATGTGTCCTGGCTCGGCCGGCAAGTCAAGACCACGGTGGACTGGCATGAAGTGGTTCGAGATCCTGGAATTGATATTGTGGTGGAACTGGTGGGAGTGCTTTCCGTGGCCCGCGCCATTGCCTTTGCGGCTATCGACGCGGGCAAGCACTTGGTGACGGCGAACAAGCAACTGGTGGCGGAATGCGGGGTGGAACTCGCCGAGCACGCCCGCGCTGCCGGGGTGAGCTTGGGCATCGAAGCTTGCGTGGCAGGAGGCACACCCATCCTGCACGCCATCCGTGAAGGGCTGGCAGGCGAGCACTTCGTGGGCGTTTACGGCATTCTGAACGGCACCACGAACTACATTCTCACGGAAATGGAGCGCCGCGGCTGTAGCTTTGCCGAAGCCTTGGCCGAAGCGCAGCAAAAAGGCTACGCCGAGCCCGATCCCACCTTTGATGTGGAAGGGTACGATGCGCGCTACAAGATTGCCATCCTTGCCATGCTCTGCTTTGGTCAGGCCGTGGGCGTGGAAGAGATTCCCGTGGAAGGGATCACTGCCATCGAGCAGGTGGACTTTGCTTATGCCCGCCGCTTGCGCCACACCATCCGGCTCATCGCCTCCGCTCGCCGCCGCACGCGGGGTCGCCTCGAGATTTTCGTGCGGCCCATGATGATCCCCGCCAGCAGCCAACTGGCCAACGTCCTGGGCTCCATCAATGGAATCCTGCTGATCGGGGACAAAGGCGGCAACACCACCCTCACCGGCCGCGGCGCAGGAGGTGAACCCACCGGCGTAGCGGTGCTCTCCGACGTGATTGAAATTGCCCGCGCCATGGCGGCGGGGGGAACAGGCTCGACTCCCCTGGGCTACGAGACCTGGCATCCCTCCCGGATCGCCCCGGCCTCGGACAACCTCATCTCCGCTTACCTTCGCCTCGTGGTCCGCGACCGTCCCGGCATCCTGGCGCGCGTCTGCGCCCTGCTGGCTCGCCACGGCATCAACATCGACTCCGTGCTCCAGGAACCCGCCCTGCCCAAAAAACACCTGCCCTTTGTCATGACCCTCGAACCGCGGCGCGAGAAGGACGTGGCGCAGGCCATCAAGGAAATCGCGCGCCTGCCCTTCCTGGCGCGCCCGCCGCTCATGATGCCTTTCGCCGAACTGCCTTAAGAATAGGAGTCAGGATTCAGGAGTCAGAAGAAGAGGCTTCAGGTGTCGCGGCATTACCGTAAGAACAGTGAGGAGTGGCGAGCATAATTATGAATTCTGAATGGTGAATTGCGCAGGCACGTCGTGTCTCGCAGCAGGCGGGCGCTGTGCTCCCCCAATTCACCATTTAGGAATCACTATTAATTTCCCTCTGCCGACTGCCCACTGCCTACTGCCTGCTCGGAAGTGAGCCGGCTGGGACTCGAACCCAGAACCCCTGCCTTAAAAGGGCAGTGCTCCACCATTGAGCTACCGGCCCACATTTGTTGCTCGCAAGGTTTGTCATTCAGCAGTCCTGCCGTTGGGGCCCAGGATGCTGTGCCTCCCCGTCCCAACGGGAAAACCTAGGAGCATGACCTTGCGCTGCCTATGCTAACAACTTACACCAGTGTGACCGCACCCGTAAATACCCATCACGGCCCGTTATCTTTCTCACTTGACCACTTTCCTTGAGATATTGCCGCGTGTGCGCTACTCTGTTTAGCTCCCATGGCGCCGCCGAGAAAGGCGGAAACGGTTGCGAATTCCCAATATGTCATCTCGGCTCTATTTGATTTGAGAGGAGAAGAATCATGGCGAATGTTAAAGATCTGAAGGTCGTTGAACCGACCCAGCGCTTGCGCGGCACTTTGCCGAAGATCGGAATCCGGCCGGCCATCGATGGGCGGCGCAAGGGTGTCCGGGAATCCCTGGAGAACCAAACCATGGACATGGCCAAGTCGGCCGCTAAGTTTTTTCAAGAGCATCTCCGGCACCCCAACGGACTTCCTGTGGAATGTGTGATCTCAGATACGTGTATCGGCGGCGTCGCGGAGGCCGCGGAGGCTGCGGACAAGTTTGCGCGCCAAGGCGTGGGACTTTCTCTTACGGTCTCGCCCTGTTGGTGCTACGGCTCGGAGACCATGGATATGGATCCCCTGACGCCCAAAGCGGTCTGGGGTTTCAATGGCACCGAGCGGCCCGGCGCGGTTTATCTGGCAGCAGTATTAGCGGGACACAATCAAAAAGGGCTACCCGCCTTCGGCATTTATGGAAAGGACGTGCAGGACGCAGGTGATACGAGCATCCCGACGGATGTAAAGGAAAAGCTCCTGCGCTTCGCCAAAGCGGGGCTGGCAGCGGCTGATATGAAAGGCAAGTCCTATCTTTCAATCGGCTCCGTTTCCATGGGCATTGCCGGCTCAATGGTCGATGCGGCCTTTTTCCAAAACTATCTGGGCATGCGCAATGAGTACGTGGACATGTCGGAATTCGTGCGGCGAATTGAGGAAGAAATCTATGACCAGAAAGAATACCTACGTGCCAATAAATGGGTGAAGGCGAACTGCGTGGAAGGAAAGGACTATAACGTTCCGAAAAGGTCGCAGGCTAAGAGGTACGCCGACTGGCACACGGTGGTGAAGATGACCCTGATCGCGCGCGACCTGATGATTGGAAATCCCCGGCTGGCGGAATTGGGATTCGGCGAAGAGGCCCTGGGACACAATGCAATTTTGGCCGGGTTTCAGGGACAGCGGCAATGGACTGACCACTTCCCCAACGGCGACTTCATGGAGGCAATCCTCAATTCCTCCTTCGATTGGAACGGCATTCGGGAGCCTTTCGTCTTCGCCACCGAGAACGACTCACTCAACGGCGCCACGATGTTGTTTGCACATCTGCTGACCGACAAGGCACAAATCTTCGCTGATGTGCGGACTTATTGGAGTCCGGAAGCCGTCAAACGCGTCACTGGAAAGAGCCTGACCGGAAGGGCCAGCGGAGGCATCATCCACCTGATCAATTCCGGCGCGGCTGCCCTCGATGCCACGGGTGAACAGATGAAGGACGGCGCCAGGGTCATGAAGCCCTACTGGGAGATCACTCCGGAGGAAGCCGGCCGATGCCTGGACGCTACGCAATGGAGCCCGGCAATCACCGAGTACTTCCGGGGCGGCGGGTTCTCCTCCACGTTTGCAACCAAGGGTGAATTGCCTGTGACCATGGCACGCCTCAATCTGGTGGAGGGTTTGGGACCGGTGCTCCAAATCGCCGAGGGTTACACGGTGGAGTTGCCTAAGGAGGTGCACCACATACTCGACCTGAGGACCAATGCCACTTGGCCCACCACTTGGTTTGCTCCTATCCTCACCGGCGGAGGCCCCTTCAAGGATGTCTATAGCGTGATGAACAACTGGGGCGCCAACCACGGCGCGATCAGCTATGGCCACATCGGCGACTTGCTGATCTCGCTCGCTTCCATCCTGCGCATTCCGGTTTGCATGCACAATGTCCCGGCAGAGCGGGTGTTCCGCCCCAGCGCCTGGACGGCCTTTGGTGCTCAAGATCCGCAGGGAGCAGATTATCGCGCCTGCGCAAACTTTGGGCCGGTCTACGGGAGGAGTTTGTAAGGGTAGGGCTTGCCCTACCCTGATCGTTGGAGACGGCTTGCACGTAATCAGGGGACCGCAAGCCGTCCCACTCACGTGCTGTAGGGGCAATCCGCCCACTGGCGGATGGTTGCCCGCGGGCGGCCACAAAGGCCGCCCCTACAACTCAGGCGATCAACTTCTCCAAATACTGCTTTTCCTTCCGAATATCCTCGAGTTGGCGAGGCCCCGAAATCTCCCTCTCAATGGTAAGAGGCCCGTCGTAGCCGAGTTTCTTCAAGCGCGCAATAAGCTGGGGGAAATCCACTTTTCCTTGGCCGATGGGGACTTCTTCACCGAGCTTCTTCGGATCCGTAGGGAAGAGTCCGTCTTTGGCGTGGGTGCCGCGCACCAGCTTGCCGATCACGTCCAGAGCATCGAGGGGGTTGCCTTTGCCGTAGAGGATCAGGTTGGCGGTGTCCAGGTTAACGAATTGGTTATCGACCCCCACGTCGGTGATGGCTCGGAGCAAGGTTATCGGAGTCTCCTGCCCCGTCTCGTACAACATCATCTGCTCGTTCGCTTTGAGATAGCTGGCAACTTCACGCAGGGCCGGCAGCACGTCCTTGTAGGCAGAGTCGTTGGGGTTTTCGGGAATGAATCCGAAGTGCGTGTGAAGAGCGGGAATCCCCAGCTTTTTGGCAAAATCAGAGGCTTGCTTGAGATGCGCGATTCGCTGCGCACGGTATTGCCGGGGCACCAAACCAATCGTCAGCGGCCCTTGGTAGAAGTCATAGATTTGGGGCCCGGAGCCGCTGGTGTTGAGGGCTGTGACCTCGAGATTGAACTTCCGGACTGCCGCCCGGATGTCCTCCAGCATTGCATCAGAGAGATCCTCGGTCGAAACCTGGCAGGTTGGAATACCCAGGTCATGCACTTTTTGCAAGGCCGCTTCGGGGTCTTTTCCCATGCCTATAATCAAGCCCAGGCGCATGCCTTTTCGAGCAGGAGCCGCGGGCCACCCGGACATCAGCCCGGCCGCCCCCGCAACGGCGGAAGCTTTCAGGAAATCGCGTCGGTCGAGTGTTTTCATAGATGATTACCTCGTCGGTAGGAGTCAGGAGTCGGAAGTCAGGAGCCAGAAGACCTGGATCCCAGCTCAGAGGGTGATCCTGGGTACTTTGTTTGCCTGCGACCTGTTTCCTCCTTGATTCACTTTACTCCACTATGGACGCAGATTGTGCCACTCCTCATCGTGCGCCGCAAGAGCCAACATCCGCAGCCCCAGAATCTTGAGACTAGCCCCCTTATGTCTTCTTCTGACTTCTGCCTTGTTGACAACTTCTTAGCCTAGAGCATAGTATCCAACTTTGGGCAGAGTTTTTCGGTCCAAATAGGATTCAGATTCGGGACTTACGTGTTTACTTTCTGTCTTCTGACTCCTGACTTCTGACTCTTGATTCCGGTGTGATCGGAAATGAAACAAGCATACCTTGATTGCTTTTCCGGCATCAGCGGGGACATGTTTGTGGGCGCCCTGCTGGACCTGGGCGTGCCGCTAGAGCAGTGGTTTGACGAATTGAAGAAGATTCCCCTGGGCTATTACGAGTTCAAGCGGACGCGCGCGGTGCGGGGACGTCTGGTGGGGACGCGAATCGAGATTCACGTCCCGGGGAAGCAGCCCAGCCGGATGCTACGGGACATCGAAGCGCTGATTGCAGCCACCGCGCTTTCCGCAGACGTCAAAGAACGAGCTTTTAAGGTCTTCAACCGTTTGGCCGAGGCGGAAGGAAAACTGCACAACATGCCGCCCGACCAGGTGCACTTCCACGAGGTGGGCGCCGTGGATTCTATTCTCGACATCGTCGGAACCTGTGTCGGACTCGAGCTCCTCGATATTTCGCACTTTACTTGCTCGCCGGTGAACGTAGGCGGCGGCTCCGTGCAGGCCGCTCACGGTTCATTGCCGGTCCCGGCCCCCGCCGCCCTGGAATTGCTCAGGGACGTCCCCATCTTTTCTTCCGGCGTCGAGGGCGAGCTGGTGACTCCCACGGGGGCGGCGCTCATCTCCACACTGGCCTCGGGCTTTGGACCCCTCCCGCCCATGAGAGTGGAGCGCATCGGCTACGGCGCCGGAGCAAGGGAGATTCCGGGGCACCCGAATCTGGCTCGCTTGCTGCTCGGGCAGAGCGCGGAACCTGTGAGGGCCCAGCCCGGCGCGCCCGGCGATGAAGTGGTCTCCATGATTGAGGCCAATGTGGACGACATGAGCCCGCAGCTTTACGGTTTTTTCATTGAGCAAGCTCTGGCCGCAGGCGCCCTGGACGTGACCTGCACTCCCATCCAGATGAAGAAGGACCGCCCCGCCATCCAGGTGAGCGTGCTTTGCACTCCCGAGAAAAGCGATGCGCTGGCTCAGTTGCTCTTCGAACAGACCACCACCATCGGGGTGCGCATCTATGAAGCGCGGCGCAAGGTTCTGGAGCGCGAACTCGTCAGCATCCAGACTCCTTACGGAGCGGTCAAGGTGAAAGTGGCCAAGCGCGGCGGGAAAGTGTTGAATGTTGCGCCCGAATATGAAGACTGCCAGCGTCTGGCAAAGGAGAACGGCGTCCCATTAAAGCAGGTGATCCTTGCGGCGCAAGCTTGCTATCTCCAGGCGCCAGGCGTCGAGTATCAGGTGCCAGGGGAAGACCACGCTGCCGAGGAGAAGGCTAGTTGAATTAACAGCCGTGCGATGACTTGCGGCTCCGCCGCTCTGCGCGCTGGCGGGAGTTGGTAATCTGACAACCACGGGCAAGCCGTCCCCCTACAATACCCTGACACCCAACACCTGACACCTGGAACCTATGAAAACATTTTACATCACGACTCCCATCTACTATCCCAACGCCCGCCCCCACGTCGGCTCAGCGTACACCACAATTGTTTGCGACGTGCTGGCACGCTACAAGCGCATGTGCGGCTACGATGTGGCTTTTCTCACCGGCACCGACGAGCACGGTGAGAAACTCGAGCGCGCCGCTGCGGCCGCCGGGCAGTCACCCAGGCAATTTGTGGCGGAGAAGCGCAAGCTTTTCGTCCAGCTTTGGGAGAAGCTTGGGATGCGTGTGAGCGAATATCCATACACCGATGGCGAGCGGGATGCGCTACGCTTCATTTATACGGATCACCCCGACCACGTCACTTCGGTGCAGCGGCTGTTGCAGCTCGCACAGAAAAACTCGCCTGGCATCATTTATAAAGGGCAATACCAGGGCCGCTACTGCGTCTGGGACGAGCGTTACATTGCCGATGGCTCCGACCCGGTGAACTGCGATATCTGCGGGAGGCCAGCGGAGCTGATCAGCGAGGAGAATTACTTCTTCAAGCTTTCAGCCTTCCAAGATCGTCTGCTTGAGCTCTACGAAAAGCATCCGGAATTCGTGCAGCCGGACTATCGCCGGAACGAGGTCAAGAGCTTTGTAAAGAGCGGCCTGCGCGACATTTCAGTAAGCCGCAAGCGTCTCAAATGGGGCATCCCGTGGCCCGGTGACCCCGAGCAGGTGTTTTACGTCTGGTACGACGCGCTCACTAGCTACCTCACCGGCATTGGGTATGCGCAAGACGAAAACGGCGGCCCGGATTTTCAAAAGTACTGGCTGCACACCGACGGGCCGGGTGAAGTCGTACACATGATCGGGAAAGACATCCTACGCTTCCACGCCGTCTACTGGCCCGCGTTCTTGATGGCCGCGGGGCTCCCACTGCCGACGACCGTGTTCGCTCACGGATGGATTTATTACGAGCTAGATAAGATGTCGAAGTCGAAGGGCAACGTCGTCTACCCCGAGCCCATCATCGACGCGCTCGACTCTTTCGGCGCCCCCGGCAACGATGCGTTGCGTTACTACCTGCTGCGCGAAGCGCCGTTCGGGCAGGATACGAGCTTTTCGTATGAGGGACTGATCCAGCGCTACAACTCGGACCTGGCGAATGATCTGGGAAACCTGGCGAACCGAACGATCACGATGTTGCAACATGACTACGCTGGCAAAATTCCCACACCCGTGGCGGGAAGCGGTACGTACAACGTTCTAGCCCAAGGGCTTGATCTCGAGTCACGGGAGGAGCAAATTGCCAAGCTAGCAGCAGAGGCAAAATCGGAGTTCCAATCAGCCTTTGAGAACAACGATTTTTCACGCGCTCTCGACTCCGCATGGACTTTCATATCTAAAATAAACAAGTATTTGGTGGAAGAGCAGCCTTGGTCAAAAACTCGGCAACTGGACCGCGGAGCGGGTCAATTTGTTACGGTCCAGCCTGAACATCTTCAGACCGTAATTTATACAGCCACCGCTGCACTTCGTTTCCTCGCGGTCCTTCTTCATCCGGTGCTGCCGCACGCCTGCGAAAGACTCTGGAGGCAGTTGGGTCAGCCGGGCGCCGTTAAAGATGAAGTCATTCCCAGCCTGAGATTCGAGGATCTCGCGCCTGGTACCAAGGTGTGCAAACCGGAACCCATTTTCCCGCGCCTCGACAAGGCCAAGACGCTGGCCAAGCTCGACGAACTCGCCGAAGCTGACCGCGAACGCGATAAACTCAAGGAGGCATTAATACCCGTGCAAACAGAGAAGAAACCCGAAGCAGCGGCCACGTCCGCACCCGAATCCCAAGCCCGCAGTCCCCAGTCCCCAGCCCCTAGCCCCCATCCCCTAGCCCCCGGCGTGATTTCCATCGAGGACTTCGCCAAGGTGGACATGCGAGTGGGCGAAGTGAAGGCCGCGGAGCGCGTTCCCGGCGCGTCGAAACTCTTGAAGCTGATGGTGGACATCGGCACGGAAGTGCGCCAGCTTGTGGCCGGAATTGCGGAGTACTATCAACCCGAAAACCTGGTCGGAATGAAAGTGGTGGTGGTCACCAATCTCCAGCCACGCAAGCTTCGCGGCGTGGAATCGAACGGCATGATCGTCGCCGCCACCGTGGGCGAGCACGGCCGGCCCGTCCTGGTGACGTTCAAGGAAGACGTGGAGAATGGAGCGAGGCTGAGGTAATTGAGTCATTGATTCATTGAGTCATTAACTCGCTGACCTGGCTCGTCTTTCAATGGATCAATGACTCAATGGCCCAATGACTCAATGATTAGTTTACTGGACTCCCACGCCCATCTCGACGATCCCGACTTCAACGCCGACCGCGCGGCGGTGATTGAGCGCGCTCGCGCTGCCGGACTGCGCTATCTTCTGACCGTTGGGGGCGGCACCGGGCCGGATAACCTCGAGGCTCCCGTCGCCCTGGCCGAGCGCCACGATTGGATTTACGCCACGGTGGGCGTTCACCCCCACGATGCGAGGCATTTCACGGAACGTCACGCCCTGCAAATCAGCAAGCTGGCGCAAAATCCTCGGGTTGTGGGTATTGGTGAAATCGGGTTGGACTACCATTACGACAACTCGCCGCGCGAGATTCAGCAGCGGGTGTTCGTGCAGCAATTGGGATTGGCACGTCAAGCAGGCCTGCCGATTGTTATTCATTGCCGCGAGGCGTGGTCCGACCTCACAGAGATTATTCAAGCCCACTGGAAATCCACTGGGCTGGGTGGCATCCTGCACTGCTTCTCGGGCACCCGCCAGGACGCGCTGAAGTTTCTTGATTGGGGATTCCAGGTTTCGTTTGCGGGGAACGTGACGTATAAGAAGGCGGAGGACCTCCGTGAGGCGGCGCGCGAAATCCCACTGGACCGGTTGCTGACAGAAACCGATTGTCCCTACCTGGCCCCCGTTCCGTACCGGGGTAAGCGGAACGAGCCGGCTTTCGTGATCGAGGTTGCCCGGACGCTGGCCAGCCTTCGTCACCTGAGCGCAGAAGAGTTGGGGGAGATCGTAGTCCGGAACTTTGAACGGTTTTTCGACTTAGCCCCGTAAGGGGCATGACAGTCCATGGGCGGAAAAAGGGTTCACGCAAAGGTCGCCAAGAAATGAAGTGACTTCTACTCTGCGTTTCTTTGCGCTGTAGTCCGTCAGCCGACGGATGAGCCGTCCCGATTTGAAAGCCAAGCGGCGTCATGCGAAGCTCGTGGTGATTTTGCTTGTCACTCGTCACTATGTTCTTCAACTGCTGGAAATGCCGCCAGAGAATCGAGTATCCCTCCGGAAGCCGTGTCGGCAGGCGCGACACCTGCCCCCAATGTGAGTCCGACTTGCATTCCTGCCGCAATTGCGAATTCTACGACCCAGGCAAGCATAATCAGTGCGCAGAAACCCAGGCCGAATGGGTGCGCGATAAAGAGGCCGCCAACTACTGCGGCTACTTCCGCCCCAATGCAACCCTGCTGGCCAGCGCTGGCCGTCCTCCCTCCAGGGCCTGATGGGGGCAGGAGGAAGTTCGACTCGCTGTTCAGGATTTGACGAGGTGGCGTTGAGCCACGGGGCGGTGCACGGAAACTATGACGGCGAGTGGTTTCTCTGATAGGCCCAAACTGATTCCAGATTCAAAATTCCGGATTCCAGAGGCACGCGGTGGGGTACAAACGCTTTGAAGAGCTTCCAGTGTGGCAAGCGAGCCTCGAACTGGCTCTGGCGACCTACGCCATGAGCGCGCAGCCGGCCTTCCGGCGTCAACGCAGTCTGCGTGACCAGCTTGAGCGGGCCGCGCTCTCTGTTTCGAACGACATCGCGGAAGGGTTCGAACGGGGTACGAATCAGGAATTGCTCACCTTCCTGTATATCGCTCGCGCCTCGGCGGGGGAGACACGCTCGATGCTGTGCCTGCTGGAGCGCATGCCCGCCTTTCGCGATCTGGAATCCGGAATCTTGAATCTGAAATCCAGCGTCGAGAGTATTTCTAGGCAGCTTGGCGCCTGGATTCGCACGCTGCGGGATTCGGAGATGAAGGGTGAGCGCTATGTGACAGAGAGGACGCGCCGGGCGACTCAAGCCCGCCAAGAGGGCGAGGAGTTTCTGAAGAAGTTGGAGCAAATTCGGAAGGGGAGTGCGCCAGGGACAAGCGGCCAAGGGACGGCCGGCCCAAGGATAGGCGGTCCAGGGACAGGCGGTCCAGGGACGGGCGGTCCAGGAACAGGCAGCCCTGAGACAGAAAACACGTGAGATGAACCCGCCTCTTTTCTTGAATCTGGAATCTTGAATCTTGAATCGCCAATCAGCCCCTCGATCATCCTATGTGAATATCAACCCACTTCAAACCCCCCGGCTTTTTCAAAGGCGTCGGCGACGCGCAGCAGCCTCGCCTCGTCGAAGTGTCTGGCGACAAGCTGCATGCCTACCGGAAGGTGCGGTTCACCTTTAGTCTTTCCGCAAGGAACGCAAATGCCCGGGATGCCGGCGAGGCTGGCGGTGACGGTGTAGATATCGGCGAGATACATTTGCCAGGGGTCATCCATACGCTCGCCGAGCTTGAAGGCGGGGATGGGGGAGGTGGGGGTGACGATGATGTCCACATCGTCGAACGCTTCCAGAAAATCCCTGGTGATGAGGGTCCGCACTTTCTGTGCTTTCAAATAGTAGGCATCGTAATAGCCGGAACTCAGGACGTAGGTGCCAAGCATAATACGCCTTTTTACCTCGGCGCCAAATCCTCCGTAGCGTGTTCGCTCGTACATCTCCTGCAAATCCGCATATTCGGCGGAGCGGTACCCATAGCGCACGCCATCGTAGCGCGCCAGATTCGAGCTGGCCTCCGCCATGCAGATGATGTAGTAACAGGCAATCGCGTAATCGGTGTGAGGAAGGCTAATCGGCACAACCACGCATCCCAGCTTTGCCAGCAGGTCAATTCCCTTTTGGATGTTATCCCCGGTTTCCGGACTAAGCCCCTTGAGATATTCGCCTGGGACGCCCACCCTGAGGCCACGCACGTTTTGGTCTAACCCTGCCACGTAATCCTCGACCGGTACATCTGCCGAGGTGGAATCGTGCGGGTCGCGGCCCGCAATGGTCTGCAGCATGCGCGCCACATCGCGGACCGAGCGTCCGAAAGGTCCAATGTGATCGAGGGAGGAGGCGAAAGCCACCAGTCCATACCGCGAGACCCTGCCGTACGTCCCCATCATGCCCGCAATTCCACAAAAGGCCGCCGGTTGCCGGATCGAGCCGCCGGTATCAGAGCCTAGAGAGGTCACAGCCATGTTCGCCGCCACCGCCGCGGCCGAGCCGCCACTCGAGCCGCCGGGGACTCGGGTTAAATCGTGGGGGTTATGAGTGGGGAAAAAGCCGGAGTTTTCCGTCGAGGATCCCATGGCGAATTCGTCGCAATTCGTCTTCCCCAGGATGACTGCGCCTGCCGCCTCCAGCCTTTCAACGGCAGGGGCATCATAGGGGGCAACGTAATTCGCCAGAATTCTCGACGCGCAGGTGTTGCGCACGCCTCGGGTCAGAATTACGTCCTTCACCGCCACAGGGATCCCAGCCAGCGGACCCACGGGCCCGCCCGCAGCAAGCTCCCGGTCTATCTTGGAGGCCTGGTCGAGGGCGCGTTCAGGGCACAACTGCAAATAGGCGCGCACCTCTTTGTCGCGCCGCTCGATCTCCTCGAGGTGAGCTTTGGCAATCTCCACCGCAGAGGCTTGGCGGTTGACCAGAAGCTCGTGAAGTGGGTCGATCGTAAGTTCGGTTAGCTTCATTTTCACCCCATCCTATCCCACTTCGCTGTATAACCGACCCCTCACCCGACCCGCGTCCCGATGAAGTGCATCGGGATCGCGGTCCGCCCTCTCCCCCAAGGGGGAGAGGGCAGCGTTTCTCTCAAGGTCGTCGCCGCTTACTCCTCTTTTTCGATGACGCGAGGAACACGGAAGCAGCCCGCGCTCGGATCAGGAGCGTTGGCGAGTGCCTCATCCTGCGTGAACGTTTTATGTGGTTGGTCTGCCCGCAAGGAAGGATTTGCGGCCGCGGGATAGGTGACCTGAGCCATCGGCTCGACTTGCGAGGTATCCAGTTCATTCAGCTTCTGCATGTGCTCGAGGATGGAATCGAGCTGCGGAAGAAACCTCTTTACCTCTTCGGAGGTCAATTCCAGATGCGCGAGTTCGGCAACGTACCGCACGTCCTTTTCTTCCAGCGCCATCAGGCCACCTTTCCATGCTTGCGTCCGGGGTATTTGGCGCGCGACCGCCCCATCACTTCAGGCAGGTCGGGCGCCACACCTGAGCCCTGTCGCGGCCAAGTCCCCCGGGTGAATTCCGAAAGAGGAATCTCTTCTGGCTGACTCAGTGCCCTGTCGCAGCGCTCGGGTTTGCAGGCGCTTAAGATTCTGATACGTTTTACCACCGGCTTGCCCAGGAAGTTGTTAACGTGTGCGCGGATTTCCTCCGCCATCTGTCGCAAAGGCTCGGCCCAGTCGGAATCCTGCGCGGCGAGCGTCAAAGTCCCCATGCTGAACGCTACGGGCTGACATTCCTTGGCCAGCGCCTGACCCGCCACGCGAGTCCAGAGAGGGGACAGGACTTCGACCACAGGCGGTTCCAGACGGGAGAATTGCGGCTGGAGAACCTTGGGCAGGATTTTCCCGATTTCTTCCATCGCTGGTCACTCTTTAGAGCTGCGACCTCAAAGACGGATGTTCGCGCTACATGTCCGGACTTCTTCGGGGGACAGACTTGGGAGTCTAGCACAACGAAGGGTGTCAAGGGTAGAGGAGTTGTAGGGGGGTGCGGCGTCTGGGGGATCACCACATGGCGGCGTCCCGACCAGATCGGAGCAGGTTCCGCCACCTCTACATCAAACTGAGAAAGTTGCCTATAATTTTAGGCATGCGTCTCATCCTAGCTTCAAGTTCCCCGCGGCGCCGGCAACTGCTGCGCAATGCCGGCTTCGATTTCGATGTCCAGGCCAGCAACATCATTGAAAAGATCCAACCCGGTGAACCACCCGAGGAATTTGCGCGCCGCGCGGCGCGTGAGAAAGCCGTGCAGATCGCCGCATCCTCCCCACAAGGCAGCCTCGTTTTGGGCGCGGATACGGTAGTGGTCATCGACGGCGAGACGCTGGGAAAGCCGTCAGACCTCGACGATGCCGCCCGCATGCTTCGCCTTCTATCAGGTCGAACCCATCAGGTACACACCGGCATATGCCTCGTACGAGCCCCAGACAAAATTGCAGCGCTGAAGCACGAGACGACACTCGTTACCTTCCGAGAGCTTGATGAGGAAGAGATTCGCGACTACCTGGAGAGCGGCGAGCCTATGGACAAAGCGGGCGCCTATGCGGTTCAAGGGCTCGCATCCAGATTTGTTACCTGCATCTCAGGTTGCTACTCCAACGTGGTGGGCTTGCCCGTCGCGCTGGTTTACGAAACCCTCAAACCGCTCCTGAAAGCAGAAGGCAGTAGGCAGTAGGCAGTGGGCAAAAAGCATCTGGGATTGGGCCCTGCGGGCACCTCGGAAGGGTTCAAATTGAGTAATCCGTCAACTGACGGACAGGGGCACGCTTTTTGTGCCCGCCGTCCACGGACGGCGCCCCCTACAGTGTGGCCCGACCCCGCAGGGGTCGAGCGGCCAAAAGGCCAGGGCGCGATTCCTCGCTCCGCTCGGAATGACAGTTCTCAATCGACAATCGAGGATCGGCAATGAGCTAGAGGATTATCCGCTCATCGCCCTCTCGCCTCGTCACTCGTTCGCGGTCAAGGTACTCGAGCAACGGAATTGCGTACTTCCGGCTTAGTCCTGTGATTTCCTTAAATAACGCGACGTTGATGCGGTTACTTTGAGCTTTGCGCCGCGCCAGCAACTCCTTCAACCGCCGCAACGCCGAGCGGTGAAAAATCAAATCCTCCGTCACTTTGCAGAGCACGTTTTCCCGCAGCAGGATTTGAAGCAGCTTCTCGGCCCGCAGGCGGTCGATGCGCAGCTTGGCCAGGACTTCCGGCGTGCTGGGGACGGCCAGACCCCGCTTCTCAAATTCCGCGCTGATCTGGTCCTTGGCCGCCTGCTCTTCAGGAGTCAGTTGAATCTTGCGTCCCGCAAGCCGCACCATTTCGCCTTGCACGTCAATTCTGCCCTGAGTGGCCAGTGCTTGAAGGAGCGTGGTGAAGAGCAAGTTTGAAGGCGCTCCCGGATGTAGCGAGCTTTTGGCGCCGGCTCGGGAGCGCAGATCTTCCTTGGGCAATCCTGCAATCAGAGGGTTTTCAGCGTGGAATTTCTCGAGCTGCCCAATCACTCCCTTCGCCAATTCCCGGAAATGCTCCTCAGGCACGAACAACTCCGGCGGTTGACCCAACAGCAGTAGCCGATCCGCAGAGGCCAGCGCCTTGCCAAGGCGCAGGACCTCGGCAGGAAGCCAGCCAGTGCGCGACGCAAGTCCGGAGAGGGAAGCTTCGCCGGCCTGTCGGACGAAGCATTCAAGCCTGACTTGCGAATCGCCCTTCTCCAGAGTTTCGAGAAGCGGCGCCACAGTTGGATCGCGGAAGCGATGCCGCGCGGGCTGGTTATCAAGGACAGCGCCGCCTCCGATGGTGGTAACAGGCGAGAACTGGCGGATGATGAAGCGATCTCCCGGCATGAACACGCCGGGCTCGGAAAGCCGGAGTTGGGCGAAGGCACCGCTACCGGGTTGGAGCTCCTTTGTTTCTAATAGAACCACTTCGGCAATCGTTTCTGATGTGTGGCAATGGAAATGGACTCGAGCGCAGTTTTTCAAGGGCCGTGCGCCAGGCAGCAGATTCAGCCTGCAATCCAAACGCGAGGTCGCCTGAAAAAGTCCGGGCGGCGCCAGGACCATTCCGCGTGAGATTTCCTTGGCCTCGATGCCAGGCAAGTTCACCGCCGTCCGCTGTCCGGCCAAGGCAATTTGCGCGGCGACGTTATGAACCTCGATGCCGCGCACTCGCACCCGCCGGCCCAGCGGGTAGATTTCCACTTCCGATTCCTTCTCGATTCTTCCCGCCACAAGCGTTCCGGTCACCACTGTGCCGAAGCCCTTCATCACAAAAGCGCGGTCGATGGGGAGGCGAAAGGGAAGTTCTTCAGGCTTGGGCGTAACCGCCAAGGCAAGCCGCCGCAGTTCGTCCTTCAGAGCTTCGAGACCCTCGCCGGTCTTGGCGCTCACCGGCAGCAGCATTGCGCCCTCGAGGAAAGAACCACGCAAAAACTCCTGCATCTCCAGCCGGACCAGCTCGATGATGTCCGCGTCGACCAGGTCGGTCTTGGTGATGGCCACCAGACCCTGGCGAATCCCCAGCAGTTTGCAAATGTCAAAGTGCTCGCGGGTTTGGGGCTTAATGGACTCGTCGGCCGCCACCACAAGAATGACCAGATCGATCCCTCCCACTCCCGCCAGCATGTTTCTCACGAAACGCTCGTGACCCGGCACGTCGATGAAGCCTACACGCACCCCATCGCCGAGGTCGAGGTGGGCGAAGCCAAGGTCGATGGTTATTCCGCGCCTCTTCTCTTCCTCCAGGCGGTCGGGGTCAGTGCCCGTCAGCGCCAGCACCAACGCTGATTTGCCGTGGTCGATATGGCCGGCCGTTCCCACCGTGACGTATCGCATCTGGTCCCTGATTATGCGAGAATGGTGGCCTGGAAGCAATCGCCTTCCATTTCCACACTTCTCGCTAGGGCGTTTACATTGTGTTACGCTAAGGTGAGAGCAGGACCCACAAGTTCACCACATGCGGAGGTAAAAACTTGAAATTCACGCTAACCAGTTCTTTGGCCCTAGTCTGTCTGGCCAGCATTGCGCACGCTGACGTAGTGACCCTAAAGAACGGCGACCGGGTGACTGGCGCCTTGGTCATGATCAAGGGAGGAACTCTGCAACTGAAAACTGCCAACCTCGGGGTTGTATCAATCCCCATGGCCCAGGTGGCGACTTACTCGGTGGAGAAACCGGTTGCGGTAATCATCAAAGGACAGGAACCCGTGTACGGCACGCTAATGCTCCTGCCCTCCAGCGAGTGGCAGGTCAAGGCAGCAAACGGCCAGGCGCAGACCATCGCCGCTGCCAAACCAGAACTCATCATGCCCGAAGAAGATTATCAGAAAGTGGAGCAAGCCCCCACAGTCTGGCAAGCGTGGAAGGGCGCTGCCAGCCTGGGGTACAGCCTCCAGAACGGCAACCAGCAGACGGACACGCTCACTACAAGCATTGCTGCAACCCGTGAACGTCCGGAGACGCCCATTTTCGAAGCCCATTGGCGCACGCACTTTGACTTCACCACCCTTTTCTCCCACGCCGAGCAGAAGAGCCTTACCCCCCCCACACACCATCACCAGCACGGTCACCTCTCGCACTCTTACCGCGGACTTACGGCAGGACTACCTCTTCAGTACTAATAACTTTGTGTTTGTCTTCGGGCAGGCCAATCACGTCTCAACTCAAGACCTGTACCTTCAGCAAACCTACGGCGGGGGCATGGGGCGCGACGTGGTCAAGAATGCGCGTACGACTTTTAGCGTCCTCGGCGGCCCGACCTACGTGCAGGAAAAGTTCATCAATCCCGGCAACTTCACCCGGACTATACAGCTTCTGGTAGGAGAGACACTAGGCGAGCAATTTTCCAAACGGCTTCGTCTCGACCATTACTTGCACTCCTACCTGGACCTTGAGCACAGCGGACAATACCGTTTCGATACCAGCGCCGTCCTCTCCTTCAAGCTAACTACGAAATTGTTGGTGAATGCCAGCGTGATCGATCTTTACCTGAGCAACCCCCCAACGGGAGAGAAAAACAACATTACCTTCTCTACGGGCATCGGGTATTCGTTCTGAGAATGTAGGTTTGCCCAGGACGGCCACGAGGGCCGCCCCTACAGCTTGATGCAGGGAACGGCAAGCCGACCCCCCTATTCTTCCGATGGCGTGGTGGGCGGAGCGGGCGGCAGCTTTTCAGTTTCAGCGCCCAGCCAGACGCTCGCCACCTCCCAATTCCCCAGGCGCTTTTGAAGAACCAAGTCGTATTTGGCGACGGCAGAGGGATCTTCCAAGGTCACCGCAGCCAGCGCGCGTTGCCGGTCCGGCGAGAAGGTGAGATTCTGTATCTCTACCTTGACGTCCGGCTTTGCCGGCGCACGGTGGGCCTCAACATCTGACGGCGATGGAGGAGGAGGCTGTAGCGCCGGGAGAAAATAAGTGCGGACAGCGGCATCGATCGACCCACCGGCTTTCTTGCCTTCCGGAGTGCTCAAGTACTTGGAACGCATCTGAATCACATCGAGAGCGTTTTCCAGATCGTCGCGGATCACTACGTCGCTTACCTTCTTCTCCGCTTGACGAATCAGGTCCGCCACCTTAGAGTCAGTCCGAACCGTGAGAGCGAGGATTGCCGCCTCGGTCACCGTGCGGTCCGGCTCCGAATCCGACTTGTTGATGACCTGAAATAGTGTTTGCGTGGCTTGGTCGGTGTCGTACTCAGCCAGGGCGCCATAATAGAAGCGCCGCAGGTTGAGATCGCGCTTGTCCTCCTGAAGCTTCCAGAGGACTTGCATCGCTTGTTCGCCACCTATAAAGGCCAGTGACTGTGCCGCATACTCGGCGGTACGGTCATCCTTGAGCACCTCGGCGAGTTGCGGAATGATGCTCTGCCCTGCCGCGAAGGCAGCGCGGAAGAGCGAGTCCGCCGCCTCCGCGTTTGGAGCGCTCAGAATCCCGTCCAAAAGCTCCGCCGCCCAGTCGCCGGGCGGTGGCGCTGGCTCTTGCTCACCGCTCTCATTATCTGGAGCCTGTACCGGTGGCGCCTTTCCCGGCGGAGCGGACGGCGGCTGCTGCGCCAGGCACACGGCGACAAGGAAGAGGCAACAGGCCGTCAGCGGAAGGCTCTGCGACACACGGCCCAGCAAACCTCCATACTTGCGCATATCCGAGATACCTTTTGATCCGTGCTTCCAGGGGTCTATCAAGTTTCTTGGATGCCCGGTGACGCGGAAGCGTTGGGCCACTCACTGGGGACTAGGGGCTAGGAGCTGGGGCGATGTTCGAAATCTGTAATTGCCCAGTCACTAGTCCCCAGCTGGACTGCTTTCCGTTCACTGGCCACTGGTGTTTCTAAGTCCCCCGAGTCCCTAGTCCCCAGCCCCCAGTAGCGGGGGTAGTTCGCGCAGGTTGTCCAAAAGCAAGTCCGGACCAGCATTTTCCAGGGCCTGCGGTCCGGACCCATAAGTCACGCCGCATGTCCAGACCCCCGCGTTGCGGCCTGTGAACACATCGGTGTCGGAATCTCCGACCATGAGCGTGTTCTCTGCCGGCATCGATACAAGGTTCATCAAGGTCCTGATTCCCGTCGGATCGGGTTTCTTCAGGGGAAAGCTATCGCCGCCACAGATTTGAAAAAAGTACGGGGCGAGTCCCAGACCGGTAACTATTTCACGGCTGAAGCGGGTGGGCTTGTTCGTCAGGATAGCCAACTTCCGGTTCCTGAGCCTCTCCAGAGCTTCCCGAACCCCTGGATAGGCAGCCGTGTTATCAAGTAAGTGATGCGCATAATGGCCCAGAAAGAACTTGAGCCCCTTCTCCACTTCATGGTCGGTGGCCTTGTCGCCCAAAGCGTGCTTAACCAGAACGGTCACTCCATGACCTACATAGGATGTGACCGCTTCCAGAGGCAGAGGGGCCAACCCCATATATTCGCGCATGGCATTGACGCTCAGGGCCAAGTCGCTCTGGGTGTCTGCGAGCGTGCCGTCCAAGTCGAAGACAACCAACTGGATTCCGGGCAGGATCCGTCCATATCTTGCCATCATCATGCCTTCTGACAATGCCGCACGAGTTTGTGCTATCGAGCGGGTGGAGCCGCTCCTGACTCCCGCTCCAGCGCCCGAAGCACGAGCGCCGCTTCCTCTGCTGAAATCGGGTTGAAATAAAATCCCTCGCTTCCCAAATATCGGTGTTCACCCTCCACATCCGGATGGAGTTCAATGTGCCAGTGGAAATCGTCCGGCACCGTCCTCCACCAATCACTGGTCGGCTTGTGAGCTTCGAGGTTGGGCTCGGTGTGGATAACAAAGTGCAAGATTAACGAAATCTTTTCGATCCTCTGAAGGCAGGGTTTCAAAAAGGAAGCAAGCGACCTCACGCGGGCCGGCTCCTCCAAATCCTTTTCAAAAGAAGAGGAGTGCTGAATCGGCAGTATCCACAACTCGTACGGGGAGCGCGAAGCAAAGGGACACAACGCGATAAAATCGCCATTCTGGTCTACCACCCGCTTCTCTTCCTGAATCTCCTGTTGAATGCAATCACAAAAAAGGCACCGTTCTCTCCTCTCGAAATGCAATTTGCTCCAGCGGAATTCAATCTCGAGGAATTGCGGCAGAACTGGCGAGGCCAACACCTGCGAGTGGCTATGACCATGTTCGTTTCGGGCCGCAAGCCCTTGGTCCTTAAAAACAGACACGTAACGAAGCCGGACGTCTCGCTTGAGGTCCAGGATGCGATCGCGATAAAGGCCGATACATCTTGCCACATGATCGACCGGAAGTTCCGCCAGTGTCACCCCGTGTCGGGGAGTCTCTACGATAATCTCATGCGCGCCAACAGGGTTCATGCGATCAAACATGCCCACGGCCTGTCGGTCTTCCTTGCCTTCAACGAGAAAGATGGGTGCGCGGTCATGGAACACCCTAGCGCTCCATGCGCCCTTGCCGTCTTTAAGCTCCTGGATCGGCCGGGGCGTGAATTGTTCGTTCCCTGGACAAAAAGGGCAAGTGGCTTCTGCATCGTTGAAATCCGCTATCACCCGCCTTCTTCCGCACACCACCCATCGATGAGTAATCGGATCGAGTCGAAGTTCAGCCATCGTCTTTGCCTCTCTGTCGTTTCCCGCTGTCGTGTCTGAAACTATAACATAGAGCAAATGTAGGGGTAGGGCTTGCCCTACCCGGATTGATGAAGGCGTTGTCGCAGGGGCAACCCTTGTGGTTGCCCGCCGGGCGGCCACGAGGGACGCCCCTACAATATCACGTAACGGTAGGGCTCACCCCACCCCCCCCTCGGTGAAATGGTAGACATACGAGGGCCGGGAACGTCCCCCTACAGTTCTCTCGACGGCTCAGTACGGGTGTGATAACTTCTCAATCGTACGGAGACATCTTATGGCCGAAATCCATCCCTTTCGCGCGCTTCATTACAATCCATCACGAATTCACGAACTTGGGAAAGTCGTGACCCAGCCCTACGACAAAATCTCTCCGGAGATGCAATCGGCCTACTATCGTTCTAGCCCCTTCAACCTCGTCCGGGTGATCCGGGGCCGAAGTCATGCGGACGACAATCCCCAGGACAACGTTTACCTTCGCGCCGCGCAGTGTTTCCGCGAGTGGACCAAAGACCGTATCCTGGTCTCGGATTCGGAACATGCAATTTACCCTTATGACCAGGAGTATGAGGTTCCGGGACGGCCAGGAAGCAAGAAAGTGCGTCGCGGCTTTATCGCTGTGTGCCGGTTGGAGGATTACTCGGCGAGAATCGTCCACCCGCACGAGGAAACCCTTTCGGCGCCCAAAGCCGACCGGTTGGAATTGCTGAAGGTCACTCGCGCCCATTTCGGCCAGATCTTCGCGCTCTACAGCGACCCCGCCGGGCAGGTCGAATCCCTGCTAGGGGAGGAGGCGTCCCTCGAGCCGTGGGAGCAGGTTGCCGACGAGTACCAGACGCTCCATTCCGTCCGGCGCATTACTGACCCGCAGGCCATCCAGCGCATCGTGGCGGCGATGGCGGATAAGAAACTGGTCATTGCCGACGGCCACCACCGCTACGAGACGGCGCTCGCCTATCGGAATTATTGCCGAAGCCAGGCCATCTCCGATAAGCGAGCAGAATACGTGATGATGACTTTCGTCCGAACGGAGGCCGACGGCCTCACTATCCTGCCGACTCACCGCCTCGTCCACAGCCTGCCGGGTTTCAATTGGGCGAGCTTCTTATCCCAAGCCCATCCGATCTTCGACGCGCCTGAGTTCCCGGCTCAGGGCGAGGACAACGATTGGGCGAACCGCTTCCTTGAAGTCCTGGCGCGCGCAGGGCGTGAAGGTCCGGCGTTCGGCGTCTACGCTGGACGCGGGAAACTGGCCCTTCTCCGCTTGCGCAGCGATTTTAACCTGCACGCCGCTCTGAACGATCTGCCCCCGACCCTGCGCCGGCTCGACGTCATCTTATTGCACCGCCTGATCCTCCAGCAGATACTCGGCATCGACCCTCAAGCGGTGCGGGAGGAAAAATACCTGACCTATCACCGCGAATTCCTCGCTGCGGCTGCGGCAGTCGCCAAGGGCGAGGCACAACTCTGTCTCGCCCTGAATCCCACTCCCGTCGAAGCGGTGCGTGGCAACGCCCTGGCGGGACTGACGCTTCCGCAAAAGTCCACCGACTTTTACCCCAAATTGCTCTCGGGGCTCGCCATTTACTGGCTGGATAACCCGGATAGGCAGTAACGAGTGCCGAGCCGAAGTGCAGGATTCTGGCGCCGTGGGGCAGGGATCGGAGGTCAATGAAGAGCCTCCCCCTACGAGAACGAGGCAGTGGGTCAAATGCCTCGTGACCCACCCCTTGGCCACACATAAATGATCACGGTGAATCACGGGCGGCTGGGCACGAACAAGCGGCCAACCCTCCTCAGGCGGCGAAGGATTTTACCGCTGCGTCGACGCTATCGTAGACTTCGAATACAGTGACAAGCTTAGTAATATATAGTTGCTCGCGAAACCTCTTCGTGAGGTTCGCGAGCTTCATGCTCGCTCCCTGGCTCTGTGCAGAGGTGTAGCCGGCGACCAGTGTGCCCAGGCCGGCGCTGTCGATGTAACTGACATTCCCAAGATCGAGCACCAGGCGCTTCATTCCCTGCCCCAGGATATCTTTGATCTTCGTGCGGAGCTGATTGCTCTCCTCGCCCAGCGTTATGCGCCCCGCCAACGCCAGAACCGTAACCCCGCTGGTCTCCTTCTCGATAATTTGCAACGCCATAATTGGCCTCCTTGAGATATGCCTACACAGAGTTCCAAATTCTACAGAGGATTTAGGGAAAAGTAAATCAGCGATAACGTTCACGAATGAATTCGGCGATGGCGGCGTAAGCGCGCTGGAGCGTCGCCTCGTCCGGCAGGAAGACAATGCGGAAATGGCGCGTCTCCGGCGCCTGCCCAAAGCCGCTGCCGTGCACCACAAGAACCTGCTTTTCAAGCAGGAGATGGCGCACGAAATCCTCATCGCTTTCCGGAATTTCAAGCCGCGGAAAGGCGTAGAAAGCCCCCAAGGGTTTCACGCAGCTTATCCGCGGAGTGGTGTTGCACCATTGCACGGTAAGGTCGCGTCGGAGGCGCAGTTTCCTTCGCACCTCCGCGAGATGGTCTTGCGGGCCCTCCAGTGCCGGGCGCACGGCGTACTGCTGGGGATGGTTCGAGCAAAGCCGTGCCCGCAACAACTTGTGCACCCCCTCGACATAAGGTCGCAGCGCCGCAGCGGGGCCGCTCACCACCGCCCAACCCACACGCCAACCCGGAGCCAGATAAGCCTTGGATAAGCCATTGAACGTCACTACCGGAACGTCGGGGGCCAGCGCGGCAATGGAGGTGTGCGGCCGGTCGCCATCCAGGATTAACTTCTCATAAATCTCGTCGGCAAAAATGAGCAGGTTGTTCTGCCGGGCAAGCTCCACGATCGCCTCTAGGGTCTTCCGCGAGTAGACCCCCCCGGTAGGGTTATTGGGATTGATGACGACCAGGGCGCGCGTGCCGGAGAAGATGCGGCTGGAAAGGTGTTCCAGATCGGGTTCCCAGCCGTTCGCCTCGTCCAGCAGGTAGGAGTTGAGCGGCGCGCCAATCTTGGCCAACACGGCGGAATAGAGCGGATACTCGGGGCTGGGCGTCAGAACGTTCTCGCCCGGGTCGAGGAGAGCGGCGAGGCAAACATCCACCGCTTCACTCACGCCTGCGGTCATGAAGACGCTCTGAATGTTGCGGATGCTTTTGCGCTCCGCCTCGGCGCGCGCGGCAGCCACCGCCTCCGGCACTCCCAGCGAGGGCGCGTACCCATCCAGCCCATCTCGCATCGCCTTCACCACCGCCTCGACCAGGTGGGGTGGCGTGCAAAAATCGAACTGAAGCGGGTCGCCGATATTAAGCGGCAGGATTTCCTTGCCTTGGCGCGCCACCTCGTCGGCCAGCACCGCCAAGTCGCGGATGGCGTAACGCACCTGCGCCAGCCGCGTGGCCGCGCGCACCTCTTGCACTCTGTTTGCAGCCGACGCCATTTCCGCACCTCTTTGGTGTCATCCTGGGCGATGCGAAGGATCTCGGCAGTCGCCCTTGGAGCCTACAACTACAACCATCCTTCGCTTCACTCAGGATAACAAACTTGCAACGGACAACGGGCTACGGACAAATGACAAAAGACCTACCGCTCTCCCCACCTGAGCTTCTGCTGGAGAATTCTGAAGTAATCCTTGCCGGCGGACTGGATGAGCTCCACGTAAGAGTCCGCTTTCTTCAGGCACACCCGGTCTTCGCTATGTGTGGCGATGCCAACTTGGCCGTCCACAGTGAGGTAGGCCGCTTCGCGAAGGGTCGTCACGGCGATTTCAATGCTCGCCTTGTCGGGAACGACGAGGGGGCGATGCGTCAGGGTATGGGCACAGATGGGCGTTACGATAAATGCCTCCACGCTCGGCATAGTGATGGGACCGCCCGCGGCGAGGGAATAAGCGGTCGACCCGGTGGGCGTGGAGACGATTAACCCGTCCGATTTGTACGAGGAAACGAACTGGCCGTTGACGCGCAGCTCAAAATCCAGGATGCGGGAGATGGCACCCTTGTTCAGCACCGCGTCGTTGAGCGCCAGAAAAGAGGTAATCACTTCATCGGCGCGGATCAACGACCCCTCGAGTTGCACGCGCCGCTCGCTGCGGTGCTCACCCTTCAACACACTTTCCAGGGTGGGGTAAAGCTCCTCTTGGGTGATCACCGTCAGGAACCCCAGGCCCCCCAGATTGACTGCCAGGATGGGCACCGGCTTGCCGTGCAGCGCCCGCGCCATAGCCAGCAGCGTTCCGTCGCCGCCCAGGACAATCAGCAAGTCCACCTTAGTGGGCATCTCGTTGCGCGTCAGGCAGAGTTCGGCATTGTTCGTAATGGCGCCCGTTTCCTTGTCGATACACACTTCGATGTCACGATCGCGCAGCCATTTCAGGAGGGGCGGCACGATTTCACCGATCTCGAGCTTCTTCGGCTTTGAAACGATCCCAATTCTCTTGATGTTCATTGGCGTGATTCTTCCATTGGGGTAGGTTATTCTACCCACATTTTCGCCAAACTGCATGCAGGAAATATTCGAGGTTCCCCTCAGCGCCCGGCAGGATGCTTTCCGCCTGGGCAAGATCGCGGAAGCCCAGCTCCAGCAGCTTGCGTGAAACCTTGGCCACCGCTTCCTGCCGAAGTGCCGGCTCGCGCACGATGCCCCCCTTGCCCACTTGACCTTTTCCCACTTCGAATTGCGGCTTCACCAGCACCAGCACATCCGCCGGCATTTCCAGCAAGGGCGGCAGCACGGGAAGAATCAGCGTGGCCGAAATGAAGGAGACATCCATCGTCACCAGTTCCACGCGGGCGCCGAGCAGGTCGAACCTCAGATTTCGTGCATTGGTTTTCTCCAGCGAGACGACGCGAGGGTCGCGGCGGAGTTTCCAATCCAATTGATTGGTGCCCACGTCGACGGCGAACACCCGCGCGGCGCCCTGCTGCAAAAGGCAGTCCGTGAACCCACCCGTCGAGGCGCCGATGTCCAGGCAAATCTTCGCCTGAGGCAGGATGCGAAAATGCGCCAGCGCACCCTCCAGCTTCAGTCCGCCACGGCTAACGTACTTGAGCGGTTCGCCCAGCAAGCGAAGCTTTGCCGTCGCGCTCGTCAAGACACCGCATTTCTCCACCTTCTGCTCGTCGACCAGCACTTCACCGGCGAGTATTATGGCCTGGGCCTTCGCGCGCGTGTCCGCCAGCCCGCGCTCCACCAGCAGCCGATCAAGGCGGATCTTATCCTGGCGCTCCCTTGGCATCGCTCAAGAAGAGTACTGCCAAAGAAGGGGGAATGGAAGTCTAGCTGTGCAGGTGTCCGGTGCCAGATCCCAGGTGTCAGGCTAATCGGGAGCCAGCCCTCTTCCCCTTGGGGGAGAGGCCCTGGAGTTTCTACATTTTTCACGCGGCTGCGGCCTGCGTCTGAGTGCGATAACGACCCAATTGCGAGCTTTCGTCAAAAATCAACAGAGATTGTCATTCTGAGGCCCCGTTCTTTGGGGCCGAAGAATCCCTGCAGTTTGTTGCGGGCCGGTGATGGCTCGTTACGAACTGCGGAGATCTTTCGTCGTCCCAAAGAACGGGACTCCTCAGGATGACAGTAGGCAGGGGAGCGGGACTCTTAACGTTGACGGTAGGGAGCTTTGCAGGTTCACTCTTCGACTTCTCGACTCTCGAACCTCGACTTCTAGACTCTCGGCTTCCCGGCTCTTAACTCTTGACTCTCGACGCTTGACTCTCGACTTCTCGACTCTCCTAATGTCTCAGGAAGAAGTACACTGACATGCAAATACCCACGGCGATGACGAAGCGGCGGACGACTCGGGGGTCGATCTTCTGGGCGAAATGCGCTCCGCCGTAGCCGCCCAGGACGGCGCCCACCAGCATCACCAGGGCTTGTGGCCACAGCACCGCGCCGGCCGCGATGAAGGTGACGACGGCAGCGCCATTGATGGCGGCATTGAGGAGCGTTTTCAAGGCGTTCATGGCGTGAATATCTTCCATGCGCAACATCGTCAGCAAGGCAAGCATCATGATTCCGATGCCGGCGCCAAAGAAACCGCCGTAAAGGGCAATCAAGAACTGGAAGAAATTCGTCGCCAGCACCACCAGCCAGCGCGGCTGTTTGGAAGTCTTGAATGTTGCCTCCATCCAATTCGCGAGGTCCTTACCAAAAATGAGCAGCAGTGTGGCCAGAAGAAAGAGATAGGGTACAAAGCGCATGAAGGTGCTCTGCGGGGTGTGAAGCAGGATCACAGCGCCCAACGTTCCGCCCGTCACGCTGGTGGTGATCATTTCCACGAGAATCTTAAAGTCTTTGGGAAAGCGCTTCCGATAGGCCGCCGCGCTGGCTACGGTGCCTGGCCAGAGCGCCACCGTGGAAGTTGCATTAGCCGGGATGGGAGGCGCGTGCGTAAAAATCAGGGCGGGAAAGGAAATGAAGCTGCCGCCGCCGGCAACCGAATTCATGGCGCCCGCGAGTCCCGCAGCTACAAAAAGCAATATGGCATTCGGTAGGGTCATGGAAGGGCTTCAGTGGCTAGTGCTTAGTGCCTAGTGGTTAGTGGCCAGACGCGCCGTGAGTTTCCCCCGCAATGAGGCCATCATCTTCTGCAGCTCGGCGACGGTGGCCACGCTCCCATCAGCATCGGACGGGCGACAGTACCCCAACTCGACCGCCAACGTCAACTGCGTGTCTAGTTCCGCTAATGAGCCTTCCGCGTGAGAGAGGAACTGGACGAATTCCCTTCGCCCGTGCCGCGCCTGACCCTCGGCGATGTTGGATGGAACCGAAACAACTGCGCGTCGCATCTGGGCAGTCAAGCCAAACCTCTCATCGGCCGGGAAGGCACGCGTCATTGCGTAGATCTGCTTTGCCAAGGCCATGCCCTTCTGCCAGATAAGAAGGTCCCGATAACTCCTGATCTCACCGTTTCCAGCCATACCGTTCCTCTAAGGACCGGACCTCTCGGCCAAGCACCATCCCTTGGGCACTAGGCACTAGGCACTAAGCACTGGGTACCTGCCACTAGGCTCTGAGGATGGAGCGATACTTCACCGGTGCGCGCCCGGGCCACTCGTCCGCGAAGGTCTTGATGCGGTTCACGATGCCGTCGACGTCCAGGCCGTATTTGGCATGCAGCAGGTCGGAGGCGCCGTGCGGAACGATGCGGTCGGGCACCGCGATGCGCAGGATACTGGCCGCCGTCCTTCGGTCGTGAAGCAGGGCAGCGACCTGCGCGCCGAAGCCGCCCGCTTCGGTCCCTTCCTCGGCGGTCACCAGGAATTGTCTTTCCGCCGCGAGGCAGCAGATCACCTCAGCATCGAGCGGCTTCATAAAGCGCGCGTTGATGACGGAGGCGGAGATGCCCATGGTCTCGAGGCGAGTGGCGGCTTCAAGGCAAGGGTAGACCATGCTGCCGAGGGCAAGAATGCCGATATCGGCTCCTTCCCGCAGTATCTCACTCTTACCGATCTCTAGCTTCTTAAACTCCGGATCGATCGGGGTCCCGATGCCATTGCCGCGCGGGTAGCGCAGCGCGGCGGGGCCGGCGACCGTGAGCGCCGTGTAAAGCATGTGCCGCAGCTCGTTTTCATCCTTGGGGGCCATCACCACGATGCCGGGCAGCGCGGAGAGAAAAACCAGATCGTAGAGCCCGTGATGAGTTGGCCCATCGGCTCCGACAATGCCGCCGCGATCGAGCGCGAAGGTGACGGGTGCGCGCATTAGGCAAGCATCGTGCATCACTTGGTCGAAGGCGCGCTGGAGGAAGGTGGAATAGATGGCGACGACAGGCCGCATTCCTTCGCAGGCCAGGCCGGTGGCGAAGGTCACGGCGTGCTGTTCCGCGATACCCACGTCGAAGAAGCGCTCGGGAAAGCGCTTGGAGAACTCATCCAGGCCGGTACCTTCGCTCATGGCGGCGGTAATGCCGATGATGCGGGTGTCTTTTTCCGCCAGCTCGCACAGGGCCTTGCCGAAGACTGCGGTATAGGAAGGAGCGGAGGCGGGAGCCTTGTGAAAAGCGCCGGTGGAGACATCAAACTGCGTCACGCCGTGATATTTCACCGGCAACTTTTCGGCGATATGGTAGCCCTTGCCCTTCTGTGTGACGATGTGAACCAGTGTGGGCTTGGAGTTGTTCTTGACCTTGGCGAGCACGGCCAGAAGTTCAAAGACGTCGTGGCCGTTGATGGGCCCAATGTATTCGAATCCGAGCTCTTCGAACACCAAGCCGGGAATCAACACGGTTTTCATGGACTCCACGATGTCCCTGGACATCCTCCAGAGCCGCGGTCCCAGGCGGGGAACTGACAGCATCAATTTCTCCACCTCTTCCCGCACGCGGTGATAGGCTTGGCCATGGACGATGCGGTTCAGATACCCGGCCAAGGCGCCGACGTTGGGCGAAATCGACATCATGTTGTCATTAAGGATGACCAGGACTTTCTTTTGTAATGTGCCCAGGTTGTTAATTCCCTCCAGCTCCTCGCCCACCGTCAGACCGGCGTCTCCCACCACGGCGACCACATGATAATCCTCACCTTTCAGGTCGCGCGCTACGGCCATGCCCAGCGCGCCGGAGATGGCCGTGCCAGCGTGAGCCACGTTGAAGGTGTCGTAGGGACTTTCGTCGCGCGACGGAAACCCGGAGATTCCCCCGTACTGGCGGATGGTGGGGAAGCGGTCGCGTCGTCCGGTGAGGATTTTGTGGCCGTAAGCCTGGTGGCCAATATCCCAAACGATTTTGTCCTTGGGCGTGTCGAAGGTGTAGTGGAGCGCCACCGTCAGCTCGGCGGCGCCGAGGCTGGAGGCGAGGTGGCCGCCGATTTTCGAGATCACGGAGACCATGTAATCCCGCAGCTCATCCACCACCAGGGGTAAATCTTCGCGCGGGACTTTCCTCAGGTCCGAGGGGGAATCAATGCGGGAAAGGTATTTGTATTCCATCAGTTCTGCCTCACGAGCAGATATCGTGCGATGTCTTGCAGGGTTCGGGCGCGGTCTCCGTAAGGTTCGAGAACCTCGCAGGCCTCGCCAACGAGCTGCGCAGCCACGTGCTGCGAGGCTTCGATTCCATGGATGGCCGGATACGTGGCCTTGTGCTGCCGGTCGTCTTTGCCCACGCTCTTGCCCAAGGATTCCTGGGTGCCCAGCACGTCCAGCAGGTCGTCCACAATTTGGAAAGCCAGTCCCACCTTTTCGCCGTAAGTGGTGAGGCGGGCCAAATCCTCTTCCCCGCCCTGCGCATAAAGAACTCCACACCTTACCGCAGCGCGGATAAACGCACCCGTCTTGGCGGAATGGATATATTCCAGAGTGCGGCTGTCCACTTTCTGGCCAGCCATCTGGAGATCAACCACTTGGCCGCCGATCATGCCTCGCTCCGTCCCGAGGGCGTGGGCCAGTTCACGGATCACCCGCAGCTTGCACGTTTCCGGGGGCGGACCCGGCGCGGAAAGGACTTCAAAGGCAAGAGTCAGAAGCGCGTCGCCGGCCAGGATGGCGGTTGACTCGCCGAACGCGCGATGTGAAGTAGGTTTGCCCCGCCGCAGGTCGTCATTATCGAGAGCCGGCAAGTCGTCATGGATCAAAGAGTAAGTGTGAATCAACTCCAGCGCGCCCCCCAGGCGCACTAGCGTCGCCTCTTCACCGCCCAGCAAGCGTCCCGCTTCCAGGCAGAGGATGGGCCGCAGTCGCTTTCCCCCCGCCAGCACCGAGTACCGCATCGCCGTATGGATGCTCGGCGGGAAGTGGTCAGCAGGCGGGAGAAGCCGGTCCAGCTCCTTATCGATCCGGCTGCTCGCCTTCTCGAGATACTGTTGGACGCTATCTATGGTAACGGTGTTCAAGGTCGTATGCAGCTTACAGCTTTCAGCTCTCAGCCGTCAGCTGTCAGGTCTCAGCAAAAAGCAAATTGAGCAGTCCAGGAGCTGAGAGCTGACGGCAGATAGCTGACGGCTGACAGCTTCTCCTCACTCGTCATTCGTCACTGGTTGTTCGCCTGGCTCGAAGGGTTCCGCAACCACCTTGCCCCCGGCCTTTTTGGTGAGGATCTCCACTTTCCCCTCCGCCTCTTGCAGTTGCTTGTGGCAAATCTCGGAGATTTTCATTCCTTCCTCGTAAAGCTGTAAGGCCTTTTCAAGCGGCAAGTCCGCATCCTCGAGCTCGCGCACGATTCCGTCCAAGCGCTCCAGGTTCTTTTCAAAGGAATCGGCTTTCACGGGTTTTGGTGTTTGGGTCATTGGAATTCGTCCGTTGTCAGTGGTCCGTGGTCCGTCCACAGCCGCTCAAGAATGCTTGCTCGCCGTCTGGCGTCCCAGCGCCTCCGCCACCTCCACTGCCATGGCGTAGCGGCCGAAGGGAGCGGCAATCTGCACTCCCTGGACCAAATTGCGAATTGAGAGTAGCGTCTCCTGGGCGATTCTGACACCTTCCGCCCGGGCGCGCTCTCCCGTATCCACCTTCCTCATCCGATCCATGACGGCCTGCGGGACGGAGATTCCAGGCACTTCATTGTTCATGAATTCGGCGTTGCGGTAACTCGTGAGTGGGCAGATTCCCGCGACCACCGGAATAGAGGGCGTGGCAGACTCCATCCGCTTCATGAACGTCGCCAATTGCTCCACATCGAAGACCGGTTGGGTGACGGCGAAATTAGCTCCCGCTTCGAATTTGAGTTCGAAGCGTTGAAGTTCTTCCTCGGGGTTCACGGCATGGGGATTCAACCCCACGCCGATCAGGAATCCTGTCTGCTTGCCCAAGGGATTGCCCCCCACATCCAGCCCTTGATTCAGGTTACGGAGGATGTTGACCAGCCCAATCGAGTCGACCTCGAAGATGGCGGCCTCCAGAAGCGTCGAGAACTGGGCAGTGTCCCTGGTGATGGCGAGGATGTTCCGCAGGCCCAGCGCCTGCGCTCCCAGCACGTCGGCCTGAATGCTCAGCACGCTACGATCCCACGCGCTGTAGTGGAGAAGCACCTCGATGCCCACTTGCTGCTGAACCAGCGCGGCCAGCGTAAGCGGACTCATGCGGCCCATGACCCCCGTGCCATCGGGAATGTTGATTGCGTCCACTCCCTTGGCCAGCAAGTACGCCGCGCCTTCCACCTCTTTGGTGGCGTCGCAGCCCTTGGGAGGAAGAACCTCCACCAGGATTGGGAACTCACCGCTCGCCAGCTTTTCAGACAGCCGCGAGCGCTTTTCCACCGGAATGGGTTCGAGCGTGCGACCCGGGCGCTCCAAGACTTCAATGGCGACGCGCGAGCGCTGCGGGCTCAGCGAGCGGACAACCGCTTTGATCGCTTTGATGTGCTCCGGCGTCGTCCCGCAGCAACCACCCACCAGCCGCGCTCCGCACCGAATGAAACGGCGAGCGTAACTGGCCAGGTACTCCGGTGAGCTGAGGTAAATACTTCGGCCCTGAACCGTGCGGGGCATTCCCGCATTAGGCTGCGCGGAGAGGTGCCTTCTCGTTACGGCTGCCATGATTTCCAGCGCCTCCAGGATGGCCGCCGGACCGACACTGCAATTGAGCCCGATGATGTCTGCGCCCCACTCGTCCAGTTTGCGGGCGAAGTCCTCGGGCAAGGCCCCGATGGACGTGCTGCCGTCATCCTGCACCGTCATCTGCACCGCCACCGGCAGGGAACACACATCACGGGCGGCCAGCAAGGCTTCGTGGGCTTCGTTCGGGTCGCTCATGGTTTCCACGATGAGCAGGTCTATACCGCCTTCCTCAAGCGCTGCGATTTGCTCTCGAAACGCTTCCCTGGCTTCCTCGAGTGAAGTCGTCCCCAAGGGTTCCAGGCGCACTCCCAAAGGCCCCACGGAGCCCGCGACGTAGAGATCGTCCCCCGCCACTTCACGCGCCAGACGCGCGCCGGCCAGGTTGATTTCGCGCACCTTGTCGCCCTGATTGTATTTTTCCAGGCGCCGTCGCGTGGCCCCAAAGGTGTTGGTTTCAAGGATTTCCGCCCCCACCTTCGCGTAGGCGAGGTGGACCTCCTTCACGAGCTGTGGCGCGCTCAGATTCAACTCCTCGAAGCAGCGGGTGAGGGGGATGCCTTTGGCGTAAAGCATCGTCCCCATCGCTCCGTCGCAGACCATGGCCCGACTTTCAATTTTCTCCAGGAAAGGTTCCCGCATCCTTCAATTAGTCTAACACGACGAGCCGCTAAAGGTTAAAGGCTAACCCGGATTTCTCACCAAGGCGAGGCCATTGGCCTGGGACGCCGGAAGGGTAGAGCTTTAGCCCCGCCGCAATCGGGGGCGTCCCTCCTGCTTTTCGCTCGCCTCCCGCGCAGCTTGCGGCCGCAGGCTGCGCGGGAGGCGAGGGAGGGGAACAATCAGTGGGCCTTGTAACGGCGGGGCTAAAGCCCCGCCCTTCCCCTCCATGGTGAGAAATCCAGGCCAAAAGGTGGAGGCTGAAGGGTAACCTTAACCTTTCAACGCCAGCCTTTACCCTTTACACTTTACCCTTCCAAGCTATCCCCAAACGTTCTGCGTTGGTGCATAATTCTATGACCTGTGATTGAATCGCTCTTCCAGACTTTGGCGGACTTCTTCGCCCGGTACGGCTACTGGGTGGTATTCTTCGGCGTCATGCTGGAAAACGGCGGTGTGCCTTTGCCCGGTGAGACCGTATTGCTGTTCGCCGGGTTCCTCGCTTACCAAGGCGATCTTCGGCTGGTTTGGGCGATCGCAATAGCTATTGCCGGGGCAACGCTTGGCGACAGCCTCGGCTACGCGCTGGGCCGTAATGCAGGGAATGCCTTCTTCGATCGCTACGTCAAGCGCTTCAAGTTCCTGGGGCGGCAGTTTGAGAATTCCAAAAAGCTCTTTCTCGAGCACGGCCACTGGGCCGTGTTCACGGGCCGCTTCATCACCGGCCTGCGGGTATTCGCGGGGCCGTTGGCCGGGCTTTTCAGGATGCCCTACCCGCGGTTCCTCCTCTTCAATTTCACGGGCGCAGTGCTTTGGGCCACGGCGATCGGTTGTTTGGGTTTTCTTTTTGGAAACAACTGGGACAACCTGGTTCACGTCGTTAAGAACATCCACCGCGTGACACTCAGCCTGGTTGCCGTGCTGGCCCTGGTGGGATTGATCTTCTACTTGCGGCGCCGTGCACAACGCGGCTAGCGTGGGAACATGCTAAGGCCTGCGCTGCACTCTGTCCAGATCTTGTTTCGCCGCGGCGAAGCGGGGATTCAATCGAACCGCCGTCTCGAACTCGGAAACAGCCGCCGCAGTTCGGCCCTGCTTTTCCAGAATCAACCCCAGCAACCTGTGAGCATGCGCTGCGTCCGGCTCCTCTCCCTCCGGTTCCTGTGCAAGGTATTTTCGCAAAAAACCCTCACCCCGTTTGAGCTCGACCCCTGATTGCAGCAAAACGTTCGCGGCTTCAAAGTAAGGGGCAAGGTCGTCGGGGATAGCTTTTTCCGAGGTGGAGAGAACCTCTTCAAGTTCACTCCATCGCCGCTCGAGGGCAAGAGCCATCGCCAGGATGGAATACCCCTTTGCCCGCGCTGGGTCGAACTGTACGGCTTCACGCGCGTGCTTTTCCGCCAATTCGGTGTTTCTGTGAGAGGGCTGCGTGTAAAAGGCGGCCAGCTCCGTCTGCGCCTCATAGTCTTTCGGATCAGCTTGGACGGCTTTGAGAAGACACTCTTCGACTTTGGCAGGGTCTTTTGCTTCTTGGGCCAGCTCAGCCTGCGCCAGATATCCGCGCGCGGGACTGAGTTGCACGAGCTTCTCAGAAATGGCGCGGGCCTTTTCTTTGTCCCCGCCCATCAGAAAAGGGGCCTGAAAGCTGTACTGCATCAAAGCATCCAAGGCGCCCAGGTTCTTAGGGTCGCGGGCGAGGGAAGCATCCAACTCACCCTTGAACTTTCGGGCTAGAATTGCCGCGGTGAACATGCTGGCTCTTGACGCCATCTCCCCATAGACTTGCGCAAGCTGGAAGTGATACTCGGAGTTTCGGTCGTCGAGCGCCACCGCTTGCTGGGCGGAGTTAAGCGCGCCGTCCAAGTCGCCAAATGCGACTTTTATTTGCGAGAGCAGCCAAAGCGCTCGGGCATCCTGCGGGTTGGCAGCGACGCGGGGCGCCAGAATCGCCCGCGCCCGTTTCCAATGGCTGGCTTCTATCAACGCCTCGGCAGAGCCGGGATCGGGAGCGGCCGCCCCCCCGGAAAGTTGAAAGCAGAAAGCAGAAATTAGAAAGCAGAAAATGGAAGACAAGTGTGCCAACTTCCAGTTTCTAATTTCCAGTTTCCGACTTCTGATTTCTAGTTTCTGATTTCTAGTTTCTAGTTTCATCTTTGAATTCATCTGCCCCTGAGCCAGCGATTGCGCATGGCAATCTGCTGAGGCGTGGCGCCGGGCAGTTCCTGAATCGTGTAAGAGTTCGCAACAGGCGGGTCAAGGGTCAGATAGACGATTTCCTGTCTTCCGTAACGTTCGACCGTGAAGGGAACGCTTGCCCCGGGCAGATAGGCCTTCAAGCGCTTATTCAAATCCTCGGCAACGAGAGGCTGGTCATCGACTGCAATGAGGAGGTCATCGCGGCCCACCCCAGCGCGGTCGGCGGCCCCACCCGGCTGGACCGAGAAGACTCTGACACCGCGGTCGTCCGGCACACCAGTTATCCCAACACTCGCCGGGGAACCTTCGGGAACCCTGATTTGCAAAGCCAATCCGGCCGCGCCGAGCGCCTGGCCGTAAGGAAGTGGCGCCGTGCCGCGAACGTAGCTATCGAAGAAGCTGGTGAAGTCGCTCCCCGCAGCTTCATTCACCGCCGCGAGAACATCTTGCTCCTCGTAACCACGGCCGGGGCCGTAATATGTGGCTTGCGGCGCCTCGTAAAACTTGTGGTAAAGCGCTGACAGCACATCCAGAAGCGATTTTGCGCCCTGCGTTCTGGACTGAATCTCCAGGTCCAGAAGCATGCCGAGGAGCGCGCCCTTGTTGTAATAGGAGATGGTGGAGTTGGCAAAGTTGGTTTCCTGCATTTGCGGAGCGCGGTCGTAAAACCAAGCGTGGAAACTGGAGCTCTCGGCGGACATCAGCGTCCGTCCCGGTTCTTCTTCCAGATTGCGAATTTCGTCGGACAGGCGGGCGAGGAACTGCTCCCGCGTCCATAGGCCCGAACGCAACAGGGCGAGATAACTGATATAGGTGGTCACGCCCTCGGCAAGCCACAGCGAGCGCGTGTAAACTTCACGCGTGTAATCAAAGGGTCCCAGGGCCGCGGGCCGCAGCCGCTTGACGTTCCAAACGTGAAAAAACTCGTGCGCCGCCGTCTCCAGTGCCTCGGCAAGACTGCTGCTCAGGCTTCCCCGTATGATGATCTGCGTGGAGTTCAAGTGCTCCATGCCGTCACCCATCGAAATGTCGGGAGCGAAGTGGAAAATAAAGGTATAGGACCCAAAATCCGGCGCGGGCATCGAGGCCATTTCCGCATGGACAATCTTCTGGAGACCCCCTTGCAGTTTCGACGTATCGATCTTATCGTCCGCATACGAGTGCACCGCGACGCGAATCGTCTTCCCTTGCTCCTGGAATTGGGTCAGCTTGGCTTCGGGGCAAGCCTCGAGGGGTGTGTCTACCAGGCGGTCGTAATTAGGCGCTTGGAAGGTCCGCTCGCTGGTGGAGTCGGAAAAGCCGCTGATCAACTGCCAGTCTTTCGGTGCGTCCACACTCAGCGTGATCGGGTCGGGCTTGTGCCCCGCCACGTACATGAAGATCGAGGGGCCATTCACGTTTGCATGGGTGCTGTCAAACTGAGAGAAGGATCCATTGAGATCGTTGGCGTATACACGGTAGCGCGCCTTGACGATTCCACCCCCCGGCCCCCCTTCCACCCGCCAGGTCTGCTTGTCCAGGTTGCTCCAAGCCAGCGCCTGACCTTGCCCGCCGGTTGCCTCGAATTCCTGCACGTTCTTGGCGAAGTCGTAAATCGCGTAGCGCCCGGGCGACCATGCCGGCATGACGAAGTCGAGGGAATCGGCCGAAACTCTGCTGGCCTTGATCTCGACGGTCACAAGGTGAAGGTTGGGATTTGTCAGGATGAGGTGATACTCGAGTTGCAGTGCCGGAGCCGCAGGTTCTTCAGCCGCCCGCAGCGGGCCCACAACCGTGGCCAGCAGGAAGAGGATGAGTAGCGCCGCCCAGCGCAATCCGGGCTTACCCTCTGTCGCTTTCTTCGCTAAGTACAGTTTCAGTCTCAGCTCCCTCTCTCCCCGGAACTCGCTTGATGACCCCGGCAGGCTGGTCATGGCTACAAATCAGAATAGCAGAAAAATACGCCGCTCGGCCCTCAAAACCGGTTCCAGTTCGACAGTGGACGGCAAGAGCCCCGTGGTCGGGAGATGACAAGTAGCGCACGCGCGGTCAGGCGCGCGCCGACGGAGGGGCGCTCACTTCAAGATGTTCTTGCCGAAGTTGAAACAGGGTCCGATGGAGAAGCGGGTGGTCAGCCGGCCATCTTTGAGGAGGGTGCTGAACAGATGGTCGTAGACAAGGTCGGCTTGCATGCGCAGCGCCACGTGCTTGGAGAAAAGCAGGTCAGCGCCGCCTCCGAAACCATAGAAGGCAGTCGAATCTGTCTTATATCCCGACGGCGCCAACTGCGCCACGACGAGCTGGGCGATCGCGTTGCTCGGGTGCGGTGTCGCCCGCTCGTAGATCGCCCCGATCGAGGGCCGGAGGAACAGCGTCACTTTCGAATAATGACGATAGGAGAACTGCGGCCCTGCCGCGAAGGTCTGGGTCCGGGAATGAGATCCCACCGATAGGCTAAACCCGGGCGGCAATTCTTGACTCAACTGCTGCTGCAACGCGGTGGTCAGGAGCCCCGGAGTAAGCGTCAAATCCCCCGCCGAGATGCTATAGTCGAAGCCTAAGGCGTACCATGTCTTGGGGTTTACTCCGGCTTGAAAATGCACGCCGTTCTCAAAAAGCGCTACATGGGGGCTGTCGAGGAACGCGTAACCAGCATAGGTATTGTAGCGGGAAACGTATTCCTGCTGGCCAAAGACCTTTAAGGACGGAAGCAACAGGGCGGCTATCAAGACTAAAGTGGCGAACAGGGTGGGCATTATTGCTTGAATGATCTTGCGCGATAAAAGCATAGTTGTCTCCTGGGCTTGCTCTTCCAATTCTGGATCTGGCTCGGCATTCAATCTGGAAGGAAGAGTCCCGTTTAGAGTTCAATTACGTTGTGTCCTTTGTGGGCGGGCTCTCGAGCTACGAACATTCGGCGCGGGGACGGATCGGATGAAGAAATGGGAGGCAAGAGGATGATGGCGATCTCACGCTCCAATTGCCGTTATCGATGCCGGTCCCGACCGACACCATACTCCTGACCGACACCAATTGCAAGCACACCGACCGACCTTTCATTGTCTGGAGGTTCTAGCGGGGGCGGAGGGGGCCAGTTTCCCACTCTTGGAAAAGTGAACACGGCAACCGGCCCCTCTCGATCAACTCCCCCGGTTGCGTTGGTTTCCTTGAACTGGTCCGGGCTGGCTAAGAACACGGATCATTTCTTCTCAGGCTCTAAAACCAGTTTGTGAACAGTCGCATGCTCAAGCGCCGCATCGCTGAAGGGCATTGGAAAGCTGTGGCCGGTGTACCAGGCGTCGAACTGGTCCTTGTAGTAAGGGCTGAACACCTGGCCGGATTCGCCCAGAGTAAGGTTGTTGACCGAATGGTCCAGGTCCGAGAAATCAACGACCATGCGCATCGAGGGGCCGTGACGGGCGGTTGTCGCTTTCACTGTGGTAGCTGTCCCTGCCTGGGGAAAGGGGCCAACATCCAGCAGCCTGCCTAACAGAGGAACGCCTTGCCCCAGCGGATGGTGAAAGGTGAGGAGGATGGTATTACCCCACTTCCAGGCGTCGTGACTTCGACTGCCCACCATGCTGGGGATTTGCTTTACTCCTTCTTCGAGACTCTTCATCAGGGTATCTGCGAAGGAAGAATCGCCGGGCGGGAGCCAGCGTGTCCAGTTATTTGCCAACACGTTCTGAAGGAAGATGGTGCTCGTCCCCCAACGGTAGCGCAGGGGACCTTCGCCCAGTTTGGGTTTGAGGATGCGTTCCAGCAAGGCACGGCGAGTGACTTCGCAGACCAAGGTGGCGGCAGAGTCCATCCTAGCCTCATCATCCCAGTGGCTCAGGAGGCTCAGAGCATACTGAGCGTCGGCGCCTTGCGGCTGCTGTTGCAGGCTGGCTTTTAAGAGTTGTTCGGCGAGCCACTTGTCCTCTAACGTGAGGATGTCCGTCTGTACGCTCAGCATGTCGTCAACGGTGAAAGCGTTCCCAGCGCGAAGCAGTTGGAAAATGCGGGCGGTGCGGAAGGGAGGATCCCAGCGGTTGGTGATGAAATAGGGATAACCGTCAGGCACAACGCGGCCATTCGCCGTGGCGATCATCCCACTTGCAGGGTTGTAGGAATGCGGAAGATCCTCGAACGGAATGTAGCCCACCCAGTCGTAGTCGTCCGTACTGCCGGGCGCGGGGACAGCGCCGATGCCCTGTTTCCGGATGGGCACCCATGCTGCCGCGTAGTAGCCGATGTTTCCATCCACATCGGCATACACAAAGTTCTGCATCGGCCCCGTGTAGTCACGCAAAGCGGCGGTAAACTGCTCCCAATTCTGAGCCAACCCGATTTTGGATGCACCGTTGAATAGTGACGAGAGTGCATGTGGCTCCAGCGCTGTCCACCGCAAGGCCAGTTCCCGGCCACAGTCGTTCGAGACGATAGGGCCATGGCGCGTCACCTTCACCTTGAGTCGGTGATCCCGTTTCCCTCGGACCCTGATGACTTCGTCCCGGACCTCGGCATTCACCCAAGCGCCGTTGTGGAGGTACTTATCGGGAGAGCCGGGTGCGAAGGTTTCCGCGTACAAGTCCTGGACGTCTGGACCCGTATTGGTCATACCCCAGGCGATTCTCTCATTGTGGCCAATTATCACAAGGGGCAAGCCAGGCAAACTAACTCCGCTCACGTTCAGGCCCGGCGCCTTCAAGTGGATCATGTACCAGACGCTGGGAATACTGTGATCGAGGTGAGGGTCATTGGCGAGCAACGGCTTGCCGGATCGAGTGTGAGCGCCGCTAACCACCCAATTGTTGCTTCCCAGACCTTGATTGCCTAACGGGAACGGTTCTTTCAGCATCGTGCCGGGAGTAGCGTCAAGCCCCGCTCTCGGCGCATGCAGCCCGTTCAAGTCGAGGTCGCCGCAGGTCGGCGGTGGATACACCGCTTTCCACTGCGGCGGCACTTTGCCTTCGCGAGGCAGCTCCGCCACCGGCTCATCCAACGGGGAGTGGTCCGACAAGACATCGGCGAAAAGCTCAGGGCCCAGCGTGGCGCGGAGGTGCTCGCGCCCCAAATCTGACCCCCAAGTCGTATTGAGGGTCTTAGCCATATTCAGCACCACGCCTAGGGAATCGACCTCTGTCCATGGTCGAGGCCGGTAATTGAGCAAAAGGAATTCAATGGGCAAGCGCTGCTGGTGACTGGTGATGAAAGCGTTAACTCCTTCGGCATACGCTGTGAGTGGAGCGCGCGCCTCCGGGCCGAGTTCGGCCAAGGCGCGCTCGGAGACTTGCCGAAGACCCAAGGTTCGGTTCTCAATGTCCAACCGCAGCGCCCTATCGCCAAAGACTTCTGAGAGTTCTCCCTCCGCCAACCGCCGGCTCAAGTCTATCTGCCACAGACGGTCTTGAGCCGTGACGTAGCCTTGTGCGAAGAACAGGTCGTGGAGTGACGAGGCGCGAAGGTGAGGAACGCCGCGCGCGTCGCGCAACACCTCGACGGACGCTGAGAGCCCCGGGACTTGCACCGTGCCGTCAAGTTGGGCCAGGCTCGCGCGGGCATGCCAATACAGCCACCCACCGCCACCCACAATGACGAGCAGAAGTAGAATCACCAGAGCAACGATCAGCCGCTTGATAATTTGCCGCATGGGTGCAAACCTCAGTTTCGATTCAGCCTGACCATGGTACTGAAAATTCCTTTGGTGGGCAAACTTCCGATCTGCCTGCCCCTCGAGGAAAAGCAGGGCGAAGTCACCCTCGACCAAATTGCCTTGAACGTTTATGATTGGTTCTCACGGCGCAAGAGGTAGTTCATGGTGGGTCTTTGCGCTGTTTGTTTTTGCCTGTCCGTTGTCAGTTGTCTGTCGCCCGTTGTTCGTTGTGCGTCGCCAAATCGTGGAACCTGCCCCTCCACGGACAACGGACCAAACAGCGTTAATCTGCGGCTAATGCTCATGAAAGTCGTAACAATCTTCGGAAGTTCCCTGCCCCGCGAGGCGAGTCAAGCCTACTCGGAAGCACGGCAACTGGGAAAGCTGTTGGCAGAAGCCGGTTTCGCCATCTGCAACGGCGGATACAAGGGGTTAATGGAAGCCTCCGCGCGCGGGGCTCGCGAGGCAGGCGGCCACACCATTGGCGTCACCTGCGAGATTTGGCCTGGCAAAGCGAATCCATGGATTGTAGAGGAGGTTCGCACAAAGTCGTTTCCGGAACGCCTCATGACGCTACTCGAGCGCGGCGATGCCTACGTCGTCCTTGCAGGGGGAACGGGGACGTTGGCAGAGCTGGCGCTGGCGTGGGAGATGATGAACAAGGCCAGCCTCTCGAAGACCGTGGGTGGCAATAAGCCTTTATTGGTGATGTCGCCCTACTGGCAGCCGGTCATCGCTTGCCTTGAACAAGAGGGGCAACTCAACTCCACCCAGAAGGAATGGAAGTCGCCGGCGATGGAAATCGTGACGCTGGTGACGAGCCCCGAACAAGCGGTCGAGTACTTGAAGAAGCGTCATGGCTGATGAAAAGAGACCTCCAGCTTGCGTTCGCACCACCCCGCGGCTCTGGCGTGCCTCAAAGAAAGCCGCGCTAGCAGTGCTATTCGCGGCCATCCTAATAATTCCCAAGGTTAGGGCCTTGCGCAGGAAGATTTGGGAATGGTCGGCCGTGCGTCTCCTGACGGCCGCGCTGGGGTGCTTACTGGGCTGGCGATACAAGCACGCCCATGGCGGGATAGTGGATTTGGCTGCGGGCATCGCGCTGATGGCTTTCGGTTTGCTGGTTCGCGCCAAGCCCCATGCCAAGTCAGTGGACGCTCAGGCGCGCGAGTTCGACGCACTCGTGGTCCTCAACGGCGGGGCATTCATCCCGCCAGGAGCTCAACACCCGTCTCGGCTGGTCAGCATTTTCGTCAATCCCGACCGCCTCTTCGTGATTGACGAACACCAGCATAGTTTGGAAGAGATTCCCCTGGTCCGCGTGCGTGAGCTGGCTGTGCGCCCGCTTCCCCTCCCAGATGAGCCGGACGCCGAGCCGCAAACCTGGGACCTGGAGATTACCTGGGAATCAAAAGAGATGCGTACCTCACGCTTCCGCTTCGAGGGCGTCTTTGCTGAGCATCTGGCTCGCGTCGCGGAAAACACGGTGCGCAGCCTGTTGCGGAAGGAATTGCCCGTGCTTAGGGGCTAGGGACTTGGGGCTAGGGGCTGGGGGCTAGGAACCCAGAACCACGGAAGTAGAGAGGAGCCGCTAAGGAGGAGAGTAAGCAGAGCAGATAAATTGGAGTGAGGAGTAACGAACAATGCCTGTTCGCTCTTCGCCGTCCCCTGTTGAAGCGCCTTTTCCCTAGTCCCTAGTCCCTAGTCCCTATCGAATGGTGTCACCCGCCAGTCCCCAGAAATCGTTCGCATAGTAGGACGAAAGCACGTTCCCAAACAGATGGCAGATGCCGTGGCAATCAGGAATGTCCCCGTAGAGTTTGCGGCCTCGCGCAAAGACCTTCCTGAACGATCCTTCCCGCAGCAGATTCCCACCGATCTTCTTAAGGGGCTCGCAAGGATAAAATACATCGCCATTCGGGTAAACGCGCGGAAACATCGTAGGGAAACACTGGAAGTCGCCGAACTCGAGCAGGGTGCGAATGAGCTTGGGCGTACCATTAATGGGCTGGACGCGCTCGCGCCGGCGCTGCACGATCTTATCCACCAGGGCCTGGTAGCGCGGGTTCTGTCGCAGGCGCAGGTTGGGCAACTTTTCGTTCAGCGTCGTCTGGGTGGCGAAGACAAATCCCTGCTCGCCGCAAAAGTCCATGATCTGCTCGATGTCAGCGATGTTCCATTCCTCGATGACCGTGCTGATGGTGATGTCCGTCGTCTTAGGGAAGCGCGCTTTGGCCAGTTGCAGGTTGTCGAGCACCCGCGCGAGGACCGCGGGTTTGGACATAGGCTTGGTCGAATCCGGTTCGAGGGAATCCAGGCTAACGACGAGGCTGTGCAAGGAATCAAAAAGCCCCTGCCGCTTGTGCAGCAGCGTGCCACTGGTGATAAGCAGCACAGAGCGGAACTTCAAGTCATGCCGGGCCGAGCGGGCTAGCTCCTCGATATCGTCGCGCAACGTCGGCTCCCCGCCGGTAAAAAGAATCGAATCGGTTTCTTTGCGCATTATTCGAAGCAACTTGATGGTCTCCGCCGTCGGCAGTTCCTGGCTAAAGACGTCCGGCTCTTTCTGCGTGCAGTAGGTGCAGGCCAAATTGCATTTGTGCGTGACGTAAAGTATCGCCGCATAGGGCGCCACCACGTTGGTGCGTCGAATCTCGCGCCGGTAAAGGTTCTGGAAATAATGTTTGAAGTTCTTCAGGACAAACGGATAGTGTTGCAGCAATCCCCGCAGCAGGGTCAGCCCTTTTTGTTCTTCGCGCCCCTCGCCCATTAACGAGAAGGGTACACGAAGACACAAAGTCTGGGCAAGGTTTTTGAGTCAGAGGTGAAAGGTACCCCCTAGTGGGAATGCCCTCTCCAAGGGGAGAGGGTGGGCCGCGACGGCGCTTTCACCAGCCGCCGCGGGTCGGGTGAGGGGTCAGTTGCGTGGCGGGAAGCCAGGTGAACGTCGGCGGCATGGTTTACCACCCACTGAGCCGGGCGAGTTCCCGTTCTCGCCCTTCCAAGAAAGAGTAAACGGTACCCGACACCGTTTTTCCCCGACGACACCGTTTTTCCCCGACACCGTTTTTCCCGAGAAGCAGTAATAGGGCCTTGGCGTCGTGGCGGCTACGGTTTATGCGGCTGGAATTCTGGCGCGCCAAACTGCCACAACAGGAAGGTCCATTCGTCCGCCAGCGTTTCCTGGGCTTGTTTCTTCGTGCCCCCGATGCCTCCGTGGCCGCCCGCGTACTCGACGCGCAGCAGGACCGGCTTGCCGCTCGCGGTCGCGGCCTGAAGCCGTGCGGTCATCTTCGCCATCTGCCAGGGATCGACGCGGGGATCATTGATCCCGGTTTCCAGCATAACGGCCGGGTAGGCGGTCCCGTCATAGATGTGATGGAAGGCGCTCATGGCGTAGAGCGCTTTAAAAGCATCCTCCGTCTTCGTGCTGCCAAACTCGGGGATGTTGGGGACGCCGTTTGCCGTGGTTTCGATGCGCAGCATATCGGAAGCGCCCACCACGTCAATGGCCGCACCGAAGAGGTCCGGCCGATCCGTGATGGTCCGGCCAATCAGAATGCCTCCCGCGCTGCCGCCCGTTCCTCCCATGTGCGCTGGGGAGGTGTATTTGTTGTCGATTAAATACTGCGCACAGGCGATGAAATCGTGCCAGGTGTTGGGCTTTGTCTTGCCTTTGCCAGCCAAGTGCCACTCTTCGCCATACTCTCCGCCGCCCCGCACGTGGCACACCGCGTAAACTCCGCCTCTCTCGTACCAGGCGAGCAGTTTCGAATCGTAGAACGGAGGGATTGAAATGCCGTAGGCGCCGTACCCTTCAAGCAGAGTGGCATTTGATCCGTCGTACTTCATATTCTTCGGGTAAGTGATGGAGAGCGGCACCAACGTGCCATCCATGCTGCGGGCTTTCACTTCCACCGATTCAATATTGGCGGGGTCATCATAGGGACCGGTCGGCTGAATCTTCGTATCTGTGACTTGCTTGGTCCCGGGGTCGTACAAGGAAATCTTGATGGCCTTTGCCCAGGAGGTCAGGTAGACCAATGCGCCCGGCAGGCGGGGATCGGTCATGAAATCGACAGTGCCCTTAAGAGGAAGTGCGACTTCTTCCACCTGGGGATGGGGGCCGTAGGAAACTCGCAAGACGCGGTTGAGGCCGCCGTCTAGCAGCGTCACATAGAGGGCATCCTGGGCGGGGCTTATCGCGGTAACCGCGGATTGGCTCGGCGGCACGACCGTCTCCGCCTTGGCCAGGTCGGGTTCGCGCGCATCGAGTCGTAGAACCTTGTAGCGCAGCGCGTCCTTAAACGACAGTAAATAGAGATCCTCGCCGTGCACCTCGATGTCGGCCACATCGTCGGAAAAATCGACCACCTTGCGCCAGGCCGAATTGGTTTTGCCCAGGTCGGCCACCGGTTCGATGTAAAAAATGTTATTGGGCGAGGTGCCGTTTGAAATCACTCCGACGGCGTACTCCCAATTCGGCTGTGCCGAAACACTTGCGAAGTAAGTCGGGTCGACGGTGATCGACGGCACAGCGCCGTAACCGAACACCGTCGGGTCTTGTTCGGAATCTGTTCCCAAAACGTGCAGATAGCCCCGCATCTTCTGCTCGATCTCGGTGGCGGGCGCGCCCGGGGGCAGTTTTTGCAGCTTTGTATAAACCAGCGAGCGATTATCGGGGAGCCAGTTCGGGTTACTGTCCCAGGCACGGGGGACCACATCGCCAATCTCGCGTCCGGAAGCGATCTCGAAGAAGTGCATTTCCGTGTCCCTCTCCGACCCGCCCGGGGCGATGCCGACGGCCAAATACTTGTTATCTCTCGACGGGGCAAAGTACATAATTCTGTTCTTTCCCTTGCCCCGGCTCGTAACTGCGAGCGTGACCTTTTCGGGATCAACCAGGAGCTTATCCTCGCCCTTCAACCCTAGGCGCAGGTAGAGTTTCGCGACCTCTTCCGTGGGGAGGCGCTTCGAAATGATATAAAGATCGCCCGGCAGCCGCATTGCGCGTACGCGCGGGACCGACTGATCGAGTTCCTCGATGCGCGCCAGGAGTTTTGCGCGGCCCGGGATACTCGCCAGCACAGCCCGCGTGTAATCGTTCTGGGCCTTCATCCAGGCTTGCACTTCCGGATCCTTCAGGTTCTCCATATAGCGGTACGGATCCGTGATCTTGGTTCCGTAATAATCATCTGTAACCGGTTTGACCGGCGCCACAGGCGGGGAGGGCGGCAGAGTGGATTTGGCAGACTGCGATCGCAGGACTGACGAGGTCGCGGTCAATAGAAGCGCCACGAAGACAAAGCTATAGAGTACAAGCCGGACGGCTCTCATAGGGAACTCCTCTCGGGGATTAAAAACCTTCGGCCCGTCTACGAATTAGTATTGGCGGAGTCAAGCAGAAGTTTCCATCGGGCAGAAGCTCTCGTCCCCGCGGAGCCGTCGAGTGCCGGGAAGTGTGCCATTTGCGTCGCCCATCCCAGTCTTCGCCCCGTACACCGATGGTGCAACGGTCCAACCGTTCGCGGGTGGCGGTGGCATTGCTTTTTATGTCGCCGACCCCAGCATGCCACCCTCCACCCGCGGTTCGATAGCCCCGCCCGTCCGGCGCAGACATTCAAGACAAGGGAGGAAATGGAGGGAAACGGTGCACCGGTGTCAGCTGCCGTTTTCCGGAGAGAAGCTAGTGCAGCATGCCGCAATGGAGGGAGTAAGGGGGTGAACGTCGCCGGCGTAGTCTAGCAGCTACTGAGCCGGGCGAGTTTCCGCTCTCGCCCTTTCAAGAAAGAGTCGAAGCGGTACCCTAGACCGTTTTTCCCTCACGCGTGAAGCGCAGCGAGCGCAGACCTGCTTTTCAAGGTCTGATTCCATGATGGCGGTGGCGCCTGACCATGGTTAGAAAAGAGCTGATTGTTGTGGCTTTGAAGCGGCTTCCTCCGTCGGCGCACCGAAGCGAAACTCACTAGATTTGAGGTATTCTTCTATGGCTTCGCCGGCGATCCATCGCCTGCCTAGTTCCTCGCAGACGGCACCCGTGGTGTTGGAGCCCGCGAATGGATCTAGGACGAGGTCGCCGGGTTCGGTCAGCATTTTCACGAAGAACCTGGGCAGGAGGGCGGGAAACCTTGCAGGATGAATCTTGATTCCGGCCTCCCTGCAACGCGTTATATACTGATCGTTGGCGGAATTGTTTCCCATGACCAGCATCGTTTCGGGAAGGTCGGGGAAAGATGCCTCGGTGACATTCGACGGAATGGAGCCACCAGCGGCAATCCCCTTGAAGGACTGGCGAATGACATGTCCAGACGGGCGGACCGTACCGCGCAATCCATTTCGATTGAGGCGGATCATATCATTGCTGTACTCTTTGAGTACGTTCCAGTTGCTAGCTTTTGGCCATGGTGTTTTGGAGAGCCACCAGACATATTCTACTGAGTCTCTTATCCTTATCCGGCGGACTGTGACCCACTCCGCTGGCATTGGCATCTTGGCAGGGTTGTACCAAAAGCACTCCTGCGCTAAATGGAATCCGAGGTCTTCGACGAGTGCGACAAGAAGCTTAAAATGGTAGATAGACCGGGTCGGGACGCCCTTGTTGTAGCTTCCGCCGATGTTGAGCACAAAACTGCCGTCGTCGGCGAGCGCGCGGAAGATTTCTCGCGCAAATGGCAGGAACCAATCGACGTACCGTCCCTTAGGCGCGTTCCCGTACTCCTTCATGAAGTGTAGCGCGTATGGTGGAGAGGTCACGACGAGGCCTATCGATCTCTCCGGCAGCTCTCGTAAGAGTTCAAGGGAATCGGCCAGGTATGCGGCGCCAAGCTTAGTCCGGAAGTACGGTTTCCGGCGAAGAAGTTGCGCAGGGTGTATGGGGAATGACTCGTTCGGTTGGACCGTGCCCTCTTTGTTTTGGGCACGTATGACATTCGACTTGGATGCGCTAGCCATTAACATACCTATCTTACAGCCGTTGTCGAATGAAAGATACCATAAAAGGATTTACAATGTCAACCCATTTTCGCGGGAAACCAGCCCAAACGGACGAATGGGTTTCACAGGCGGAAGCGGCGCGGATGCGGGGGGTTTCTCGCCAAGCAATTGCACGCCTTATTAAGAAGGGACGATTCCGGATCCTGGAAATTGGGGGGAAGGTTCTCCTGCGCCGCGAAGATATCAGAGCCTATCGACCTGAAGCCCCCGGGAGGCCCGCGAATGAATGAAACCCTACACGGAGTCAAAAAATTCATTGACCAGTGTTCGGAAGAAGAGCGGAAAGCCCTCTTTGAATATCTGAGAAGAAGGCTTCCGCGCCACCCGCTTGAGGAGCAATGGGACATCGACGCCGAAACTATCCTCACGGCCATCTACAGGTCGCCGGATCTCACGCAGCGCGGTGTACGCGGCATTCTTGCGGAAGCTGTATTTGAACGGGATGTATTACCCGGCGTCGAGAAGCTGGGGTGGCACGTCCTGCCCGTTTCAATTAGCGATCCTCCCTACGATTTTATTTTGGAAGGTGAGGGGCGACGAGTAACTATTCAAGTAAAGCTCCAGCGGACAGAGAGAGGCCAACCGAAGCGGTACCAACCCAAACGTTACGCCAGAGGCCTTTACGTCGTTGAGGTACAGAAGACTCGGTCAGGAAAGAAGAGGCAGAGCAAATCCAAAAGAGCGCGTTCCTCGGGTGATGAATCAACTCGGCCATACAGATATGGCGACTTCGACATTCTTGCGGTCAACATGCAGCCCACCACGCGCAGGTGGGCTGAATTCCGCTATACAGTGAGCCGATGGCTTATTCCGCGGCGGACCAATTCGCGCCTCATCGAGATTTTCCAGCCTGTTTCTCTTGAGCCAAATGAAGTGTGGACCGACAGGTTGGACGGATGCCTTGACTGGTTCCGACGCGGCGAGCGGAGGAGGGTGCGTCAGTTGCTTCGTGGCCCCGAGGCAGCCGGGGCCCGCTAAACTGGTAGCCATCTCCGCCAGCGCAGTCCTGACTGTGGCACCCCGCTCCCCGGCGAAAGAGCCACAAATTATGCGAGGTGCGACAATCGTGGTGACCGTTACAATTGTATTGGCTTCTCGGAATACTTGGCGATCAACTCATCGACCGCCAGCCCATGAAGATCGATTAGCTTCTGGACTTCGGGGTCGGACAGATCCTTGCGGTCGAGGTTTCTGAACTCGAGAAAGAAGGTTCGGGCACTACCCGCCAATCGCTGCAGGCTCTTTTCGCGCATTATTTCCACTTCTTCAGTAAAGCCCGCCCCCGGCCCGATCTTCTTTGTAGGTGTGACCATGATCCGCTTCACTTGGACGCGTCCATAATTCCTGCTGAACCAGGCGCATGAGTTATTCATCTGCCCAGTCTCGTCCTTATTGATCGATTCACGCGTCAACTTGACTTCGCTCTTGCACTCCACCAAGAGGTATTCGTTGTCGCGGAGTGCCCACAGATTATCCGGTCCTTCCTTCCACTCTTTGTCAGGCCTTTCACACTTAAACCCGATGGCTGTCCCCAACTCGTTAAAAGCCCTCTCGAACGCGTCAGCCTCGACTCCAAAGCGCAAGTTACTCAGGGTGTTTTCCAGATTTAGCGATAATTCTTCGTAGGTCTCAAACTTTTGAACCCAGGCCACCACATTCGCGATCCTCCTCTGGGCGACCAGGGCAACCTTGGTTACCTGCATTCCCTGGCGTGGTCTCATTAGGAAGCGGTTCATCTTGTGAGCGTCAATCTGGTATTCGTTTGATTTATGCTTGCTCACAGGGTAGATATACCGCGCCATCTCTTGTAAGTACCAGCCTCTCTCAACGTCCGTCGTGACCGATGTATCGATGAGTGTTTGAATGGTCTCAACGGCTCTGTGATGCTCGCCCTTTTCATGCAGGAGCTCCGCAGCTTTCTCATACGAAAAGACTGCAAGTATCTTCGTTTCATCAGGCTTAGATACAATCTGATTCATCTTCTGAACATAGAATTCCTTCCAGTCCTGATCGCGCCTCTGGCACTGATAAACCAATTCGGCGAACGCCTTTTGGTAAGACGAGCCCTCGAGCTCCTCTTTGGCGAACTCGGCGAGTTCGATCCCAATCTCAATCTGCATCTGAGTCTGGGCCGAGAAGTACTTGCGTGACCGGTCGGTTCGGACGTTTTTGATCAAATCAGAACCCGTCAAGATTATGACACTATAGTCCTTCTCTCCCCTGACCGAGCGCCCCAGGCCCTGCTCGATCATCCGCGCTCTTCTAGTGGCGATCACCTCACTATCGCCGCGACAGCGCTCGGCGTATCGGTCGAACAGGTGCTCTGAGAATGGAGTGGAATCAAGAATCAATATTCGGCATGACCTATCGGGCAAATCGATTCCGTCGTACCTGTTTGCAAGTACGAGCGTCTTCTCGCAGTCCCCGTTCTTTAGTCGTTCGACATAGCTTGCGATGTTGGACCTGTCCGCAACCTGAGCGCCGTAACCCTTCCAGTCCTGGCAAGTGGAAAAGCTCGGCGTTAGGGCCACAACTCCAGACTTGCGTCCCGGAACGGGCTTGGCGAAGACCTGCACGATCTTTCCCCTGTTTAGGGCAGGATCGATCAGAGAAGGAATCAGGATCATCTTTTCCCCGGCCCACTTCTCATTCTTGTCCATCAATGGGTTAGTGATCACATCCTTTGAGAGCCCCAATCCCTTAACGAGAAAGGAGTCGTTGGTCACAGTTGCCGACATAAAGACTCGATATCTGGCTTTGTCGTACGAACCGAATAGATGGAGAGGGGGTAAGTATGGAGAAATCTCCAAGCCAGCGCCGGAAACTATACACAAGCAGTCCTCAAGTTTATCTCTGAGAACCGGCCAAGGAAACTTGACCTCATTGGACTGAGGGCGTCGGGAGAGAATCTGGGCTACGGTTGGAATCTTGTCGGTCCAGTCCCAGTACGGAATCGGGAGGAACGCGTCGTACTTCTGCTGTCGTATGTCAGCGTAGCTGCCTGCACCTTGCCGTTCGAGCTCTGGCCCGAACAGTTGCAAGATTTCGGAGTACGCTGGATGCTGGTTGTCCACTTTAATGACGCACGCATCACGAATGGCGTCAATGCAGGCGTGCGAATCGTCCATTACGATGGTTCCGATAGGAATAGATCGCGGGCCAAGGCCAAATTTCGAGAGCCCGTTGAACAATTTCTGAACAGACGTGATCAGGATGGCTTTGCCGTCGATGAAGTCGTCCGGTAGGTCGCTATCGCCCGTGGCCACGACGCAGTGGAAGCCGAATTCGGCAGCTTGGGTAGCCGTCTGGTCGACGAGAAAGTTATTGGGGCAGAGGTATACTACGGGCCTAACATCCTCATTCAAGCGGGACTGAAGGATCAAGAGTCCAATCAGTGTCTTACCTTGCCCCGTGTGGAGCTTTACTATTATGTCCGGTTCATTCCTCCGAGATTCGTGCCACTCACTGAGGACAGCGATTTGTGCCGGCCTTAAGGGGCCCTTATCACTGGCCCTGTCGAGAAAGTCATAAATCTCAAGGGGGCTCAGCGGGCTCGCGAGCGCCTTCTTCCCTAACCGCCTTTTAAAATCGACCATGACTTGCCAATCTTGCGCCCCGCCAGGCACCTATGTCAACAGCAAGCGTAGCGCGGACCTCCGCACTGCGAGGTCCGCGCTCCAACTCCCCGTGCCGCCTGTCCTCCTGCTAAGCAGGCACACCGTCCTCGACCGGTTCAGCCCGCCGCACCCGGACTTTCACTTCCACGCGCGACCCGAGCCGGTTGAGGATCGACATCAGGCGATCGACGGTGAAGCGCCCGAGATCCGCATTGCGGATACGCGAGAAGTCGGCTGCTGCGATCCCGGTGCGTCCATGCGCCGCGCGCACGCTCAGGCCTTCCCGGTCGAGTGCCTTGATGATTTCGGCGGCGAGGATCGCCTTGAACTGCTCGGCATCCACGTTCTTTTGTACGAGGTCGCGGAAGACATTCCCGTTCCCGCGCACCACTTCCAGCTTTTCGCCTTTTTTCACTGCGACCCACCGATGTCATTCCGAGCGTAGCGAGGAATCCCGCTCTGGTCTGTAGGGGAAAGGACTCGGAGCCAGATTCCTCGCGGAGTTTACCCTGAGCGGGCAAAGCGAGATCCTTCGCTGCGCTCAGGATGACAGCAAAGGGCTCGGAATGACATCCGAGATGTTGTCAGATGTGACAACGCCTGTCAACCAATAACTTTCCCCAACTCCTAGCCCCCAGCGCCCAGCCTCCGATAGGTAGCCCGGACACGCGACACCTGGCACCTGAGGCCTGCACTTTGCTGCTGACACCAGGCGGGAGTCGTGGTAGGCTATATGAGTGGTCGCATGAGCAAGTTTGCGAGCGCGGCAAGCAGGTTGGAAATGGGCGCGACGGCCGGGCAAAAACGCGTCGAAACGAGAAGGAAGATCACATTAAAATCGAAGGAATGAAGCGCGAATGTCTATGAAAACAAAGGACCGCTGTGGGAAACCCCGCGTGAAGCGGGAATGTCCTTGAAAACAAAGGTGCTTAACCCACAGTTGCGGGAATGTTGCTGAAAAGACTGGAGTTATTCATATTTCGAGTTTCTGATTTCTGCACTGTATGAGTCCCACGACTGAAGGCCACGAGATCGAGGATCGTTTCTCCCGTGAAGTGTTGGAGTTCCCCGCCGTACTGGAACTATTGCGGGGTTACCTTTCCGGGCCGCTCAGCGCGCCGTTGCTTGCCAGTGTCGAGCCTCACACGCGCCTCGATCTAATCCGTCGCCAACTGGAACAGGCCAAGGAAGCACGCGAATATTTGCGGGAGAGCGCGAGACCTGGCCTAGGAAGCCTTCGCGACCCGCGGCCGCTGCTCGAGAAGCTTCGCATCGAGGGCGCGAGCCTGGGGGCACTCGAGATCTTTGCTCTTACGGGACTGGCGCGCGGGGCGCTGGAAATTCACCGGCTGTTTGTCAAGTGTCCGCAGCCCCGGTTGGAGGAGTGGGCGCGCAGCCTGGCGGACTTCCGCAACCTGGTCACGGAACTGGAGGGAAAGATCCACCCGGACGGCTCCGTGGATTCCTCCGCCAGCCCGGAACTGGCGCGGATTCGGCGAGCCATCGAGCATCTGCGAGTAGAAGTTCAGGCCATGCTCGAGCGTATGCTGCGCCACCTCAGCCGGGAGGGAGTGCTTCAGGATGCCGTGGTGACGCTTCGCAACGACCGCTTCGTGATTCCCGTAAAGGTGGAGGAGAAGCGGCGCGTGCAGGGTGTAATCCACGGCGCCAGCTCGTCCGGGGCGACCGTGTTTCTCGAGCCGATGGAGACCCTGCCCTTGAATAATGAACTGGTGGAACTCCAGGACAGGGAATTTGCCGAAATACAACGCATCCTGGGTGAATTCAGCCGCAAGCTTCGCGAGCGCCGAGAAGACCTGCTTGGCGCCACCGAGATTCTGAGCGAGCTTGACCTCGCCTTCGCCAAAGCGGAATTCTCCCGCCAGTACGACGCCTGCATTCCGGAGTTCAGCTCGGAGCGCGCCCTTTCCCTCAAAAACGCCCGGCATCCCTTGCTCGAGAAGACCCTGCGCGCGCAAGCAAAAAGCCCTGTCCCGCTGAGCATCGAGCTCAAGCCGCCCAAGATCATGATGATCGTCAGCGGACCAAACACGGGCGGGAAAACCGTGGCCCTCAAAACACTCGGAAACGCCGTACTCATGGCGCAGGCCGGCATTCCCGTGCCCGCCAACGAGTTCAAACTGCCGCTGTTCCGGCGCGTGCTGGCGGATATCGGCGACCAGCAATCCATCGAAGCGAACCTGAGCTCGTTTTCAGCGCACGTCACCAACATTCAGAGGATGGCGGAGGTGGCGGGAGAGAAGGACATGGTGCTGCTGGATGAGCTCGGAACCAGTACCGAGCCGAACGAAGGAGCCGCGCTGGCCGTGGCCATCCTCGAGCATTTTCGGCAGCGCGGGGCCATGACGCTGGTGACCACGCACCACGCGCGTCTGAAGGCCTACGCCGCGCAAACCCCGGAAGCCCTCAACGCCGCTATGGAATTCGACGAATTAACCCTCGAGCCCACTTTCCGGCTATTGAGCGGCCTGCCGGGAAAATCGAGCGCGCTCGATATCGCGCAACGCTTGGGCCTCGAGCCGAGTATCGTGGAAAAGGCGCGAACCTTGCTGCATCCGGCGGATGCGGAAGCCGCGGCGCTGATTGCGGGGCTGCATCAGCAGAAGGCGGAGCTCGAAAGGCAAGTCGCGCAGTTGGCTCAGCAAAGGATGGAACAAGAGGCCCGGCATCTCGAGCTCGAGAACCGGTTCGAAGCTGAACGTCGCGCCAAGCTGAGAGACCTGGACTCGCGCCTGGCGGAGACTTTGCGCGCCAACGAGAAGCGATGGGAGGCGGTGATCGAGCAGCTTCGGGCTCAACTGGAAGCCGCCAAAGCTCCCAAGCCCTCAAAAGGCCTCGAGCGCAAGATGGCCTCACTCAAGCGAGATGTTCGGGAAGAATGGGACGTGCAGGTCTTGGAAGCAATCGGTGGCGCCGCCCCAGCCCCAGCAGAGCCTTCCGCCGACAGACCTCTGGTGATAGGCGACCAGGTGCAAGTGGCCAATCTATCGTCTCCTGGAACGGTTATGGCTTTTCCCGACGATGACCAGGTTGATGTCGCGGTCGGCCATTTGCACATGCGGCTCCCCAGAAACGAGGTGCGGCGGATCGTTCATGGCGGGCCGGGCGCTCCCAGGCCGGCAGTGGTTGCCAGCCGCTCGCAAGAGGCCCCGGCGGAGCTCAACGTTATTGGCGATACCGCTGAGCAGGCCCGCGAGCGAGTGGATAAGTTCCTCGACGAGGCTTACATGGCCGCGCGCTTTCGCCTGCGTGTCATCCACGGCCACGGCAAAGGCATCCTGCGTAAGAGTCTCCACGAAATGCTTGCTTCCCACCCGCATGTTGATAAGTTCTATCTCGCTCCGCCCCATCAAGGCGGCGCCGGCGCCACGATTGTGGAGCTGAAAGCCTAGGTTCCGGGCGTCAGGTTTCAGGTGTTAGGGCAATTTTGGATTTTAGATTTTGGATTTGGGATTGGCGCCAAGTGGCAGGGCTGGGGGCACACTAAGCCGGGATTTTTCAGCAGGGCTGGAAGGGCGGGGCTAAAGCCTCGCCCTTCCCCTTCGTGGTGAGAGGTCCAGGTTAGGGTCGGGGACAATTTTGGCTCCTGGCTTAGCCACCGTATTTCAAGTGCCAGGGGCTGGAAGCCGGGTATCACGCTGTGGAGATTCGGCTGGATAAGGGCAAGAGGGGTAATCCAAAATCGTCAGACGTGGTCGGGGGAGGCGATGTGACGCCGGTTGGCGCGCGAGAAGAGGCAGGAGCGCACAATTTTCAATAATTCATCTGAGTGAATAGGCTTGTTCAAATACTCAGTCGCGCCGGCGTTCATGGCTGCCAAGTATGTGTCTACTTCACCATACGCCGTGAGGATGATGACAGGGACAGTATTTCCATTCTGACGGAGAGACTCGAGGAAGCTCAGGCCGTCGCACTCCGGCATACGGAGGTCGGAGATCACCAAGTCAAACTGGGTGCTTTTTAGTAGCTCCAATGCGTCGCATGCCCCTCCCGCTGAGGTTACACGGAATTTTTCACCCGATAAGATGCGTGACAGCACCCGCAGGAAGTGCGGGTCGTCATCGACGATTAATATTCGACTGGTGAGTTCCATGTCGGCAGCATCCTGTCCATCCCGCGCAACCTGATTCCAATTGTAACCATTTACTTGTTCCAACATCTTGAGCTGGGTCCTAAAACACTCCGAAAGTACGAGATGGATGCGCTTGCGACTCTTTATTGATGCGAGCACGTAGCGCGCCAATCTCTGCACGGTTTGCAGGATGATGAAAACGAAGTGCTTGAATGACAGACTGTCGCAGCCTTACACAGAGGCTGAACGGTCACCGGCACCCCCCAGCCGCCTCGGCGACGGGGACGCGTTCGGCCCTGGGGCGAGCCCTGCTCGCCCCTACATCACACGCAAGATCTTCGCAGCGGGCGAAGAGGTGGCAAACCAACGCTACAGGGGGAAGCAAGCCGAGGCCTGGAAGACCGCTATGCGGCGCGCGTGACGGAGCCCACTGCTTCCTTTTTGCCAAGGCGACGACGGATTGTCCGGGGATTGATGTGTAGGAGTTGAGCTGCGCGCAGCCTGTTACCCCGCGTATATTGGAGGACGGTGCGAATGATGGTGTCGTGCAAATCGCGCATACGAGTGCCGAGCGTAAAAGCGAGGGTAAAGGTCGGTTGTACTTCCGCGGGCGCCGCTTCTGCTGCAACCATAACGGGCTTGGGGGCAGTCGTAAGCTCTTTAACCGGAGCGTCGTTGGAATTGCGAGTAATGGGAATCGTCTTCATTAAGGCCTCCTCGGAAATTAACTCACCTAAGATGGCTGCCGTTTTGTCAGCATTTTTGATTCCCTGAGGGCGGATTCTGAAACCGTTGAGGAAATTGGGCCTTGTTTCGTTCACTTTTTCTGGAAAAGCGACAAATTGAGTTTGTTCGCGCATTCTCGTGCGACTTTTGCCCCAAGTTTCCACTGCGACAAACGACCTAAGCCCATAAACTCTCTGACTGCAAAGGAGCTCCATGCGTATTTTCAAGCGATTAGGAATTTAGGACATTTTCGTCCTCCCTGGCACACCAAATGCGCGTCCCTCTAGTCTCAGGGCCAGGCTTGCCGGGGATTCTTCAGGCTTAAAGTGAGAGTGAATGGTGGCAAAGCGGCAAACACGGATTGACAAGTTTTTGAGGTTTCTTAGCTCCCTGGAATGCGGTTTGGTTCTACTGGGCGCACTGGGAACCGCAGTCATCATCGGTACGATGATCCTCCAGCGGCCCATGGCGCAGGAAGGGCAAATCGAGCAGGTTTACGCTCCGCAAACCGCTCGGCTCTTGAACGCCCTGGGCTTATTCGATGTTTTCCATGCCTGGTGGTTCATACTGCTGCTGGGCTTGCTGGGAGCCAACCTCACCCTTGCATCCCTGGAGCGCTTTCCCCAAGCCTGGAGATTGTTCGCCCGGCCCCACATGACCGCGGACGAGTGGTTCGTGCGCCAACTGCCTTTCCAGAAAGAGATACTGCTCGGGGTCCATGCGCCTGCGGAGGCCCTTTTCATCGCCAGCCAGAAACTCAGTGACCTAGGCTACCCGCCAAAGCCGAAGGCCCTGCAAAAGGGAACTCTATATGTGGAGAAGCACCGGGCAGCCCGTTTAGCGCCTTACGTCGTCCACGCGAGTCTGCTGATCATTTTCGCAGGCGCTATTATTGACGGCCTGTGGGGCTTCAAGGGGTTTGTGAGCTTGACTCCTGGAGCCCGGACCAACTCCGTCGGGCCTATGACCTCCCCAGGCACGCCACATCACCTGGATTTTACCGTGCGGTGCGACGGCGTGGGCATGGAAAGGTACCGTGACGGTTCGCCAAAGCAATATTGGAGTCAATTGGTTGTGGAGGAGAACGGGCGCGAGGTCGCCCGGAAGACAATTCTCGTGAACGACCCCCTCACCTATAGAGGGGTGCGGTTTTTCCAGGCAAGTTACGGTTCCTCGGGCACACCCCGCAAGTTGATATTCGACGCTAGTTGGACCGCGCCGGGCGGAAGCAAGCGTTTCGCGCAGACACTTACCCTACAACCGGGAGAACCGGCCTCGCTCGACGATTCGGGCGCGCGCGTAGAGTTGGCTGAATTTATCCCGGATTTCGTTTTGGAAGGGAACCAGATCTCTTCTCGTTCCGATGAGCCTCGCAATCCCGCGATCCAATTGACGGTGACATTTCAAGGAGGGAAGCAGGAGGGTGTGTGGATCTTTCCCAAGGCCCCTGAGATGGCCCCGCCTAATGAGTCAGGGATCAACTTTCAGCTTCGGGACTTGGAAATGGTGTACATGACCGGGCTGCAAGTCGCGCATGAACCCGGCCAGAACCTGATCTGGGCTGGGTGCCTGCTGCTCACCGCCGGCCTGATGATGGCCCTCTATATGTCGCATGTGCGAATTTGGGGTGTAGTCGGGCGTGACCGCAAGGGGCGGCCGGCCCTCCTGCTTGGAGGACAGCCGAGCAAGTATCGTGAGAGCTTTGAAAGGCGTTTCAACGAATTGGGAAGCGAACTGGAAGCCGCTCTCAGCGCCGCGCAGGCAGATGTGGCGCAAGCAATCCCGGCGTAGGACAACGGACGAAGGAGATAAAGCATGGCAAAGGCTCTTACAGTGTCTGTCGATGAACAGCGTAGTGGCAGCCTCGGAACCTGGATCCTTTTGAGCGTCAGCGTGGCTGTGCTGGTCGCCATAGCAGTCTCCGTTCCACATCTGATTGGGCATTCCGGCTGGGCAAGCGGTGAAAAGTTTCTCTATCTCGCCTTGGTGGGCTACTTGGGAGCCTCGGCTCTCCATATTTCTTCATTGGCGGTCCGGCAGTCCAACCTGCTGGCAGGTGCAGAGGCGCTGACGCGCGGCAGCCTTTTGCTGCACACCGGGGCCATCCTGACGCGGTGGTTCTCCGCAGGGCATGCCCCGCTTTCGGGCATTTACGAAATGGTGCTGGTCTTCTCGTGGGCGGTGGTAGTCCTGCACGAGGTGGCGGAGTGGAAACTCCAAATCCCCTTTCTAGGCGCCATTACCCTGCCTGTGGCCACCCTGTCGATAATCTTATTGCAGGTGCTGCCGGGTGAGATAAGGCCGCTTGTCCCCGCGCTCCAGAGCACCTGGTTGCAAATTCACGTTACCCTGGCGATGCTAAGCTACGCTGGCTTTACGATCTCTTTCGCTCTGGCCTTGTTGTTCCTCATAAAGGATAGGGTCAGCGCGCGCACTTTCCTTAGTTGGACTTCCGGACTGGTTGCCGCGATTTATGGGTCGATCGTCATCAGCTCGGTGGACAGCAGCTTGGCCTTCCTCCTCCCTGCCTGGGACGCGGAGGCGCAGGAGAAAGTGCTGTTGGCTCCCAAAGAACCGCTGTTGGTTTCCATTCCGGTTCTGGGGTGGCCATTTGTAATCGTGCTGGGGTTAGCGGCAGCGACGCTGGTCATCAATCTCCTCAATTCGTATGGTGAAAAGGCCGGCCAATGGGAGAGTTGGGCCAAGCGGCTTTTCCTCGCTTCGATCTTCGGCCAAGCCCTGGCTTTTGCGCTGCTCCTGGTGAAGGTCCACTCCGGGCCGTACTTTGTTCCGCAAGTGGGACAGAGCTTTGGCGTTCATCTGGCAGCCAGCCCATTCCTCCTGGCGGGGATTGTCTGCGCGCTGTTTGCTTCGCTGGCTTGGGAAGTGCTGAACGGGAAATACGAGTCGATCGCCAGTCTCCTTCCACCACGCGATACGCTTGATGCTTTGATATATAAAGTCGTTGCCATCTCTTTCCCTTTGCTTACCCTCATGATCATCGCCGGAGCCTACTGGGCCAACCGCACGTGGGGCTCCTATTGGAGTTGGGACCCTAAGGAAGATTGGGCGCTCATCACTTGGCTGACCTACGCGGGTTATCTGCACATGCGGCTGACGCGCGGCTGGAGGGGGCGCCGCTCCGCTTACTTCGCCATTATTGGATTTGGCATAGTCATGTTTACTTTCTTTGGCGTCACCTACCTGCTGCCGGGACTGCACGCCTACGCCTAGATTGACGATTGTCGATTGCCGATTGGGAAAGCCATTCGTCCAAAACCGCGCTCTCAATCGGCAATCGGCAATCGAAAATCGTCAATTCGGGTGCCTGCCCTTCACTCCTTCAATGTCCTCGTCACAGTCTCCACCCGGAACTTCTTATAGTCGCTGAACCTCGAGGTGTAGTCACCGAGGGCGCTCGCGACGAGCAGCAGGCGTACGGAGAAGTGCATCTCGACGTAAGAGGGAAGCCACACCTCGTCATTCATCTTTGCTTGCTCGATCACTAGCGATGCTCCCTTGTGGATTGAGGCCAACAAGCCGCCCCCGAGCTTGTAGGCGTCGCTCAGGTGGGCTTCCAAGCGCACCACCTGGCGAGCATTATCGTCCACCCACAGGGTGCCCACCAGCTTGTGGAGCAGGTCTTCGGTCTTGCTTTGCGGCCTGTAGTCCGGATTGGGAGCAAAATCGAAAACAATCACATTGTGGCGGCTATACTCCTCCCAACGGGGATGGGTGAAGTTCGACATTCGTAGGAACGTGGAGACGTCTATCCGTTCCTTCTTCTTCTTTGCAGCGTCTTGCCCCTCCTCACCTTTTTTCTTCTCATAGTCGCGGATACGCTTCTCGATGCGGCCATCTTCCTTCTTTTGCTCCTCGGGATCGAGGGGCTTCCCATCCTTCTTGACCTTCCACCTCACCAGTTGCCCGCCCAAGTAGAAATCCTCGTATTCATTGACGATAGATTTCTTCACTCGACCGTTCTTGTCGAGTTCGTGAAGCTCCTCGTCTTCCGTGCAACCGTACTGCTCCATCAAGCTTTCTATCTGCTTCTGATTCTCTTGGAGGTCATTGAATAACCGCTTGATATCAGGCAAGGGCCGGCGCGGAGCACTCTGCTGCTGGCCGACGATGAAAGTGGTGAGCCCCAGGAACGCTCCCAGCAAGGCCGGGATTGTCTGGAACACACGGCAACCTGCGCGGCGACCGCCCATTGGCCAACTCCCTTGAACAGTATACACAGCGCTTCTGCCGCAAAGAAGGCGGGGGTTGGATGCGGAATTAATAGGCCTTGCCCCGCCCTGCTTTCCTGCCTCGCTTGCCCGACGCTGGACTGCCGGAGGGGCCTTGCTGGGGGATTTTAGGGTACAATGATGCGACCCATTTTTCGAATTGAACCGGAACGATTTGACGAAGGAGGCATAGTCGTATGGACCTGCAATATCCGATTGGAAAGTTCCAGTGGCAAGGAGCCATTACGGACCAACAGCGAGAGCAATTGATCGCTCAAATTGAGCAGGCTCCTGCGCAGCTCCGCCAAGCCGTGGCAGGGTTGACGGAAGAGCAGATCGATACTCCCTACCGGCCCGGCGGCTGGACCGTGAGGCAGGTGGTCCACCACCTCTCTGACAGTCACATGAACGCCTACGTGCGCTCCCGGCTCGCCTTAACCGAGGACGAGCCGACCATTAAACCGTATGATCAGGAGCGCTGGGCGGTCCTGGAGGATGCGCGCACCGCGCCCGCAGAGCTTTCCCTTTCCTTGCTGGAATCTTTGCACCGGCGCTTCGTACTGCTTTTGAGGTCCCTGCGCCCGGAGGATTTTGCACGCACGTTCCGGCATCCGGAAATGGGAGTGGTGACACTGGACAGACTCCTTGGCATCTATGCCTGGCACGGCCGGCACCACATCGCGCACATTACCTCCCTTCGCGACCGCATGGGATGGAAGTAAGAAAAAGTTTCGGGCTTTCTGGCCACGCGCCCCGGCGTGTGCTAAAATGGCACGTGTAGCTCTGCGGGAGGGAAACGTCAGAACCTTGAATTGGGGTCCCCTAAAGCGCGCATTCAGGTTCCCCCCCAGTTTTGGGCAGAATCTAGTTGTGTTAATCTCTGCCCTGGTGGGGATCGGCCTGCTCACAGCGCTGGAGTGGCTCCGCAATGGGCTGAGCATCCGGCTGGAGCTGGCCATTGCGTTGCTCGCCGCGCTGTCCGCCGCTACGGGCGTGCTCATTTATCAAGAGCGCCGGTCCTGGGCTTTGCTCAGGGAGCTCCGCACGGCCATCAGAAGAATCGCTCCCAACTACTTCACTCTTACCATGCCACTGAACATCGAGGGCGGCACGATTGGCCTGGAAAGTGAGATCCGTGCACTGGCCAGCCGCTGGAAGGATTTTTGCGATCACTGCCATGGGGCCCACGATGCGGAAATGCTCCAAGCGGAGCACCTGGCGACCATGGGGGAACTTGCGGCGGGAGTGGCCCATGAGATTCGTAACCCCTTAGCTGGAATTGCCGGTGCGATCGAGATTATTACCAAGGATTTTCCCAAAGACCACCCGGACCGCGAAGTCATGGAGGACTTGCGCCAGGAGGTGCGGCGAATTGAGAAAGTACTGAATGACATGCTCGCCTATGCCAGGCCCAAACCTCCCCAGTTTGGCCGGGCTGACCTTAAGGAGACTTTTGCTCGCACCTTGCACCTCGCGCGGCAGCAAATCGGACTAAAAAACGTGGAGTTTTCCGTTCAGGTTCCACCGGACCTCCCGGCCTTTCGCATGGATTCGGAACAGCTTCACCAGGTACTCCTGAACCTGGTCTTGAACGGTGTCCAAGCCATCGAGAGTGAAGGCAAGGTGACGATCGCCGCCAAGGTGGACGCTCCAGGCGGGCCGGGCCAAGCGGACTTGGTGGAAATCTCGGTCGGCGACAGCGGCGTAGGTATCCCTCCTGAATCTCTGGAGCGCATCTTTCGCCCCTTCTACACCACCAAGCGGGGCGGGACGGGGCTAGGTCTGTCACTCTGCCGGCGGATTATTCGCCAGCATGGGGGCACGTTGAACGTCGAAAGCAAGGTTGGAAAGGGAAGCCGATTTATCATCCGCTTGCCCATGCGCGAGGCCGTCGAGGAACCCAGAGAAATCTATGTCCAATGAGAAGGTCCTGATTGTCGACGACGAGAAGCTGATTCGCTGGTCCGTCCGCCGACAACTCGAGGAGTGGGGCTACACAGCCCTCGAGGCCGAATCCGGCACGGGCGCACTGGCGCAGATTCGTGCCGAGTCACCCGACCTCATCCTACTCGACGTCCGCCTGCCCGACCTCAGCGGAATTGAAGTCTTGCGCGAGATCAAACAAAACAATCTCTCCATCCCCGTCATTATGATTACCGGTGACCCCCAACTTGACGATATCAAAACCGCCATCAAGCTGGGCGCCTTGGATTTCATCAAAAAGCCCCTCGACTTCGACGAGCTTCAGGTCACCCTCGCGAATGCCATCGACCGCTCCCTGTTGCGCTCCGAACGCGACGGCCTGCGGGAAGAAGTGCGCAAGCGTTCGGGCTACCACGAGGTGGTCGGCAAGTCCCCGCGCATGCTGGAACTGATGAACTTCGTGCGCAAGGTCGCGGCCAGCGAAGCGTCCACGGTGCTGATTCAGGGAGAGAGCGGCACAGGAAAGGACCTGGTCGCGAAGGCGATCCATTACGACAGCGTGCGCGCCGATAAGCCTTTTGTACCGATCAACTGCTCGGCTATTCCGGAAACCTTGATGGAGGCCGAACTCTTCGGCCACGAGCGCGGGGCGTTTACCGACGCCAAGGCGCAAAAGAAGGGCCTCTTCGAGGTTGCCGACGGGGGGACCCTGTTCCTCGATGAAATCGGAGAGATGTCAACTTATCTCCAGGCGAAGCTGCTGCGGGTGCTGGAAGACCAAACCATCCGGCGCATTGGCGGCATCAAGGACCTGGGTGTGGATGTGCGGGTCATTGCGGCCTCGAACCGCGACCTCGAACAAGGTGTCCGGGAGGGCGCCTTCCGCCAGGACCTTTTTTATCGTCTCAGCATTATCCCGATTTTCATTCCTCCTCTGCGGCACCGGAAGGAAGACGTTCTTCCGCTCGTGGACTTCTTCATCGAGCGTTACAACTTCCGCTTTCGAAAGGGCGTCCGGGGCATCACGCAGGAGACTCGCAACCTGCTCCTGGCCTATGACTGGCCTGGAAACGTCCGTGAACTGAAGAACGCCGTGGAGCGAGCCATGATTCTCGAGGAGGCTGACTACATCCGCCCTACCTATCTTCCGATTCAAGTGACTGGCCAGACGCAGAGTTATGAGAACCCTATGCCAGTGGCGGTCGCCGACTGCGTGCCTGTGGATCCGCCGCCCCTCGTGACCCCCACCGCGACCTCGTGGCGTCCGCTTGCCTCGGGACGGATGATTCCTGTCCTGGAGTTGCCCAAACAAGGAACCTCACTCGAAGAAGTGGAAAGGGAGTTGGTCGGACTGGCCCTGAAGCAGACCGGAGGAAACCAAACCCACGCCGCCAAACTCCTCGATATTTCCCGCGACGCGCTTCGCTACAAGATGAAGAAGTTCGGCTTTGATTCGGAGAGCGAAGTCTAGACGTCCTGCAACAAACTTTGCCCTCAAGCATCGAATAAACATGGGACTGATCTGCGACGAGGATGCCGCTGAAATCCGCCAGCGGCTGCAAGAAATGGTGAGCCCGGTTAAGCTTATCCATTTCACTCAGGAGTTGAACCTGGAGCTGGGCGCTGAAGCCTTACAACTCATGAAAGACCTCGCCGCCCTTTCAGATAAGCTCTCCCTCCAGGTGTTCAACTTTTTGCTCGATAAAGAGAAAGTGGCCGAGTACCGCGTGGATAAGGTTCCTGCCACCATCATCCACAACGGGAAGGACTACGGCCTTCGCTTCTACGGCTTGCCCGCCGGATACGAGTTTGTTCCCTTGCTGGATGCCATCCTCGCGACTTCCAAAGGGGATTCGGGCCTCCTGGCTACCAGTCGAAGCAAGCTTGCCCAACTGACTCAACCGCTCCATTTGGAAGTCTTCGTCACCCCCACCTGACCTCACTGTCCGCGGGCCGTGCGCCTGGCGTATCAGTTCGCCCTGGAGAATGACAACATCCGCGCTGACGCCATCGAGGCCACGGAGTTCCCCGATTGGACAACCAGGTATCGCGTCCACGCAGTTCCGAAGACTGTGGTCAATGAGAGTTTTTCAATCGAGGGGTCTTTGCCGGAAGAGCTCTTCCTGGAGGAAATCCTGAAAGCTAGCCCGGATTTCTCACCAGTAACTCGGAAGGGCGGGGCTTTAGCCCCGCCGCTGGAGAGCTAACGACTCTCCCCTGCGCCTTGCGGCCCGCACAGTCCCGCAGGCGTGGGACTGTGCGGGCCGCAAGACAGAAGAGTGGGCGAAGTTGCTCCAGCGGCAGGGCTAAAGCCCTGCCCTTCCGCGCCTGGATTCAAAAGATGGTGGGAAATCCGGACTAGTATTCCAGGACCGAGTGCAAGTCGTACTTGCTGAGTTTGGCGCGACCATTGAGGAACCGGAGCTCAATCAGAAACCCCAGCCCTGCAACTGTTCCGCCCAGTGATTCGATGAGCTGCGCCACGGCCGCCGCCGTGCCGCCCGTGGCCAGCAGGTCATCAATAATCAATATCTCCTGACCTTGACTGATGGCGTCGCAGTGGATTTCGAGCGCGTCGGCCCCGTACTCGAGGTTGTAGGTGGCACGCGCGGTAGCGGCCGGAAGCTTGTTGGGTTTCCGCACCGGAACAAATCCCGCGTTCAGCCGGTAGGCCACCATCGGCGCAAAGATGAAGCCGCGAGCCTCAATCCCGACCACGCAGTCGATTTTGCGCCCAACATAACAGTTGGCCAGCGCATCGACGGCACTATGAAGCCCAACAGGGTCTTTGAGCAGGGTGGTAATGTCGTAAAAAAGAATGCCGGGCTTAGGAAAGTCCGGGACTTCACGAATCAAGCTCTTGAGATCCACCACAGTTCCTCCCTCGCAATTGTCGATTGCCGATTGACGATTGTCGATTGAAAAGGCGCTCTGCCAAATTCATCGATTTCAATCGGCCTTCGGCAATCGACAATCGGCAATTCTTACCATCCGCCTTCGATCAGAAAGTGAACGTAACGCCTGTCCACCGCCTCGTCGGTCTCGCTGACGCCGGTCACGCGCGCGGCGTGTGGCCCCTCCGTCAGGCGAATCTTGAATTGCTCGAGCGCCCCCTCATCTCCAATGGCGTAAACTTCGACGGTGCCGTCCCAAAGATTCTTAACATAACCGGAAATGCCAAGCTGCCCTGCCCATCGCTCGGCAAAGAACCTATAGCCAACTCCCTGAACGCGCCCGGAGATCACAAACTTTTTGGCGATTTTCTTCATCGCTTTGCTCATCGAATGTAAATAGCGGGCTGCGCGCTGTCATTCCTAGCGCCCATGCACCTGCGGCCCACCCATAGAGTTGAAAGTCAGCTTTTCGTCACCCCCGCGCAAGCGGGGGTCCACTTCAGTGGATTCCCGCTTTCGCGGGAATGACGTGACTTTCGAGGGAGCGCAGCGAGGAACGACAGCCCCTCGCGACGGCGCTCAAATTCTACCTTCTTTCTCCTCATTTCCGACCCTGCCCTCCAGATGATTTCGTCCCACCGAGCACTTCCGCAAGCCGGGCGGGGTAGTTGGTGATGATTCCGTCCACGCCATCAGCGATCTTCCGCTCCATGCGCGCAGGCTGGTCCACGGTCCAGGCAAAAACGCGAATCGAATGCTTGTGTGCGCGACGGATAAATCCCCGTGATGCGACAGCCCAGTGGGGAAGGACTGCATTGCCTTCCAGGGACCTCACCCGCCGGATGGCGAGCAGAGAGCGGGAAACGTCGAGGCCTAGCGAGATGCGGGGGTTGAGCTGGCGGACACGCCGGAGGCTCGCGAGGTCAAACGAAACTATTGTCGCGAGCCGGCGGGCTCCGGCGCGTTCGATCTCATCCAATATCTTGGCCTCGATGCCTGGATAGGAGTTCCCCCCCTTGATCTCTACCAAGGCGTGTAGTTTTTGCTGGCGAATCCACGTGAGCACTTCGGAGAGGAGTGGAATCTTCGCACCCACATAGCGTTGGCGCGCCTTTTCGGGGTAACGCCGGTTGAACCATGAGCCGGCGTCCAATCGGCGAAGAGCATTTGCTCGATGCTCACTCACCCAGCCACTGCCCGAGGTGGTGCGCCTCAGGTGGGGGTCGTGAATGACCATGGGCATGCCGTCGGAAGAGAGGCGCACGTCCAACTCAATTCCTCCTGCGCCCTGCCGAAGGGCCAGTTCGAAAGCTACCAAAGTATTCTCTGGAGCTTCTCCGCTCGCGCCGCGGTGAGCGATGTTCAGCGGCGGCCAGACCGATTGCCCAGCGGTCGCACCCCCACCCGAAGTCCCACTTGTGCCCTCGTACCAGCGTCTATGCATAGTTGGACCGACATGGAGAATTTAGCACAGATGGAGAGCGAGCGGCATGTCCACGGATCCGAGGAAAAGCCGCGGACCCCAAACCCGGGGGTCCGCGCTACCCAGCTCAACTTTTGGTAGTGAGTCGTTCTGAATTCAGAGGGCGGCAGACTGTGCTAGCGGATAGTTCTGACAGCATACAGTGTCCCTAAGCGCCAAACGACAATGGTCGTCCAGCCACAGGCTGGGCAGTTGATTCTCAGTGGGTAGTTCATCCTCGATAAGAAGAACATCCACTGGGAAGGGTAACTCCGAGAAGGGGAAAATCTGGGTTGGGGCCCAGGACCAATCACCTTGGTTCCCGCCTTGCACCTGAGGCACTTAGTAATCGTCTGCACGCTCCAGCCTTTCTCTCACGATGGGAATTCCCAACCAAAGCTATTACTTTTCAGCTTCTCGACTTCTCGACTTTCAACTCTCGACTCTCGACTAATCAGCTTGCCCCCTGATCAGAGGAAAAACCGCGGACCCCAAAGGCGGGGTCCGCGCTACCCAGCTCGCCTTTTCGACCTCTTGACTTTCGACTCTTGACTCTCGACTCTCGACTTCTCGACTATCAGTGCCACCGCATCAGCCCGCACCGCTTCACCGCGACCGAGCGCGTCCACGCCTTCGCCGGTCTTGGCTTTCACGCTGACTTGGCTCGCGTTCAGGCCGAGTGCTTGAGCCAGCTTCTCTTGCATGCGAGGGATATAGGGTGAAAGTCTGGGCCGTTCAAGGCCGACCGTGGAATCAACGTTCACAATCGCATAGCCGGCGCCCCGCAGCAGATCGCGGACGTGGCGAAGGAAGATTAGGCTGGAGGCAGCGCGCCATTTGGGAGAAGTGTTGGGAAAATGCCGGCCGATGTCGCCGAGAGCCGCGGCCCCCAGCAGCGCATCGCAGATGGCGTGGGCGAGCGCATCGCCGTCCGAGTGGCCTGCCGGACCTTTCGCGAAGGGGATTCGTACTCCCCCCAAGACAAGCTTGCGGCCCGGCACGAGCCGGTGCAGGTCGTTACCGTGGCCGGTCCGAATAGAAATCAGAAGTTCGGACGGCACAGGCTGCGGCCCCGGTGAAAGGGGCTTATCTGGGCGCGAGCGCATGTCCTCATCCTGGTCCGGCTTCCTGCCGTTCGCGTTCCTGCGCGAGGTAAAGCCGAGCGAGAGGCAAGTCCGAGGGTTTGGTGATTTTGATGTTGCGGTCAGAACCCAAAATCACGGTCACGTTGTAGCCAAGGCGTTCTGCGAGGCTCGCGTCATCCGTTCCGTGAAAGCCGTCCGCCATGGCCCGCGCATAAGCCTCACGGATGATTTCATATCGGAAGGCCTGGGGCGTCTGCGCCAGCACGATCCGTTCCCGCGGGATGGACCCCAAGATCATGTAGCGCTGCACTTGCTTTACAGTGTCCACGCTGGGGATGCCGAGGATAGCTGCGCCTTCCTTGCGCGCCGCGGCGATCACGCGAGGGATCATTTCCAGCTCGATGAACGGCCGGACAGCATCGTGCACCAGCACCACTTCCGTGTCCGCGCCAGCTTGCTCCAGGCATCGCGCCACCGTCTCCTGGCGGGAAGGTCCCCCTTCCACCAACCGCACTGGTCTCGCGAAACGCTCCCGCTCGATCTCTCGTTGAGCGCGTTCCGTGTCTTCCGCCCGCACGCCAAGAAAAATGTCGTCAACCGCCCCGCAGACGGCGAATTTCCGCAGCGTATGGACAAAAATCGGAACGCCCTCGAGTGAGAGGAATTGCTTAGGGGTTGCGCTTCCCATCCGCACCCCCCATCCTGCCGCGGGAATGATGGCTAAAACGCTCATAAATGCAGGTTTCAGGTGTCAGGGGCAAAGCGAGCCCCCACCTCACTCCACGATTCCCCTCCTCGGGGGAAGAGGGGGCAAGGGGGTGGTGGGTCCAAGTGCCGGAGCACCGGTCAACCACCCCTGACCCCTCATTAGCAAGGAGGGGAACGAGTCTATTGATGAACGGGCTCCGCGACGGCTTTACGATCCTCAAACTTGCCAAAAATCATCTTGCCCGCGGTGGTTTGCAGCACACTGGTCACGGCGATGTCGATGGTCTTGGAAATCATGCGTTTGGCATTATCCACCACCACCATGGTACCGTCGTCAAGGTAAGCGACACCCTGGTTGTATTCCTTGCCTTCCTTGAGGATAAACACCCGCATCGCCTCACCGGGAAGCACCACCGGCTTCAAGGCGTTGGCCAGTTCGTTGATGTTCAGCACCGGTACGCCTTGGAGTTGGGCCACTTTGTTGAGGTTGAAATCGTTGGTGACGATTTTGGCCTCGTACTGTTTGCCCAGCTCAATGAGCTTCATATCCACTTCGCGCATCTGCGGATAGTCTTCCTCAACAATCTGCACCTGGATAGTACCCATTTTTTGCATGCGCTGGAGGATATCCAGCCCTCTTCGCCCACGATTGCGCTTGAGCTGGTCGGAAGAGTCAGCCACCAATTGCAGCTCGCGGAGGACGAATTGCGGGACGATCAGTGTCCCATCAATGAAGCCGGTTTCGCATACGTCGGCTACGCGGCCATCGATGATGACGCTCGTGTCTAATACCTTAAAGTTTCTCCGCGGCTTCGCCTCGGCGCTGAACAACCCTCCCAGGGCGGAGAGATTCAGTAAATCGCCCTTGTTGGCCCCCAGCACCAAGCCCACATAGGCCATCAGAAGGAGCAACGTCACCTGAAGGAATGAAAGGTTGGTTTTATCCAGCGACGTTATGCTGAGCATGTGGCTGATCATGAGCGCCCCAAGAATTCCAAAAATCGATCCTGCGCCAGCTCCGATCAGGCGTTTGAGGCTGGCTTTTTCCAGGCGCATCTCAAAGAAAACGAAGAACATTCCCAGGCAAGCACCCAAAAACGCAGCCAAAGGTCTGGAAAGGCCAAACGGGTGCAGTTGGAACGATGCCGCGATTATGATGAGAACAAAAATGATGCGAATTGCCGCCATTTCCCAGGTCATGGCCTAAAACTCCCCTTCTGGATCCAATAAGGTCCATATACATTAAAGCGTTGGCCCCCATAAAATCACTCAATCGCAGTCATTATATCATTCTAGTCAAAACCCTCCAAGTCGAACAGAAGGCAAATACCCCGTCATGCTGAGGCCACCGCTCTTTGGGGCCGAACGGCCGGCAAGCCCTACCCCTACAACTTGTTGGTGGACGGCGTGCCCCCTTCAGAGTTCGGAGTCACCGGCTCTGACGGGCTTTGATGACTATAGGCGTCCCCAGAAAGGCGAACCGTTCTCGAATGCGGTTCTCCAGAAACCTCTCAAAAGCGAAGTGGAGTTTGCCCGAGCGGTTGGTAAAGGCCACGAAGACCGGCGGAGCGACTCCGGCCTGAGTAAGGTAATAGACTCGCGTGCGCTTCCCGGCGGGGGTGGGTGCGCGCTCGAGATCCAACTCCTCGAGGAACTGGTTCATTTCCGAGGTGGAAACACGCAGCCTGCGGCCTTCCGCAACCTGGGCGATGGTCTTCAGCAAATTGCCCAGCTTCTGGCCGCGCAAGGCAGAGATGAAGACGACGGGCGCGTAATCGAGGAATTTCATCCGCCGCCTTACCATCTGGAGGTAATCGCGCGTGGTGGTCGTCCCTTTTTTTACCGCGTCCCATTTGTTGACCACGATGATGACTGAGCGCCGGCTTTCATGCGCATAGCCCCCGATGTGGGTGTCGAGGGCCGTGATTCCCTCCGGCCCATCCAGCATGAGTAGCGCCACGTCGGAGCGCTCCAGATGTTTTCGTGCCTGGATCACGCTGAGCTTTTCGGCCAGCAACTTGGTCTTGCCTTTGCGTCGAATTCCTGCCGTATCGGTGAGCCGGAAGCGCAGGCCGTCGCGCTCGAATTCCGCGTCCACGGCGTCACGGGTGGTGCCGGGCAATGGCGAAACGATCGAGCGCTCCTCCTCGAGAAGACTGTTCAAGAGCGTTGACTTGCCCACGTTGGGTCGCCCAATGATGCCCACGTTGATCGTTGGATTGCGTGGAACTGTCGATGCACTCTCGGTCGCGGGTCCGCACAACCCTTGTGGTTGCCCAGGGCGGCTACCAGGGCCGCCGGATTCGTTTCCCGTTTCCTCTGATATCTCAACGGAGGGTGCAAAATCCTTGGTGACGTGTTCGAGCAGATCGTCCACGCCCAGCCCGTGTTCGGCGGAAAGAGGGAAAATGTTGGGAACCCCAAGGCGATGAAACTCCGCCGCCAAGGGCGAGTGCTGAACCGCGTCTACCTTGTTCACCGCCAGAGAGAGTGGTTTCCCCGTGCGGCGCAGCAAGTGGACAAGTTCTTCGTCGAGCGGCACGATTCCATGCCGGGCGTCCACAACCAGAACGAGCTGGGCCGCCTCCTCGATCGCTACCTGCGCTTGACGGATGATCTCCGTGGCGATGAGGTCCTTTTCGAAGGGAATCATCCCCCCCGTGTCAACCACTTCAAACCGCTTGCCGAGCCAAGTGGCAGGAGCGTAGAGGCGGTCGCGCGTCATGCCCGGCTCGTCACCCACCAGCGCCCGCCGGCGCCCGCAGATGCGATTGAACAGCGTGGATTTACCCACGTTGGGCCGGCCGAGAATCACCACGCGAGGGAGTTGGGGCGGCACAGAAGAATCCAAAGTCTAAAGTCTAAAGGGTAAAGTCTACCATATCGACCGCAGCCAGTCCCCTCGCCCCGTCTGACATGAGCCCTGAAGGGGCGCGCTAAGCCCCCCTGAGGGGGGGTGGCCCGCAGCTTGCGCTTTCGCCAGCCGGTGCGGGTCGGGGCCGTCGCCCGCCGAAGAGTTGTTAACGCGCGGCGCCCACCGCCTGCTACGGCTCACAGGCAGATGAGGGGCTTGCGGCAAAGTACGGGGGATTGGGCTGGGCTTACAGTGACCCCAGCCACTTTACCGGCAGACTCCCCGCAAGCGCGTGGGCCAATCGCTCGTCGGCGGTAACCATCACCGCCTTCGAACTGATCGCCAGGGCGACATAGAGACTGTCGTAAAAGCTCTGCTGAAACGCGTTGGCGATGGCAAATGCTTGTTCCAACAATGTCAGTGTTGGAACGGTTGGGAGGTCGCGCTTCTTCATGGCCGCGATAGCTGTGTCCGCCGCGCCTTTCGTCCATCGGCCTTGACGCACGGCTTTCCACATTCTGTTTCCAAACTCCGCCCAAAACAGGTCGGGGACGACCAAGCGAATTTTGCCAGTCGTGTAGCGGCGCAGAAACTCGAGAGCTTCATGTGTGAGCGTTTCTCCTTCCGCCGGAAGAAACCACTTTGCCGCTACGCTGGCATCAATCACAAACAGGCTCACCGCAACCGGTCCTCGCGCTGCATCTCCTCACTCGAGGGGAATGGTCCGGCCGAAAGCGGGCGGCGGGATCGCCAGCGCTGAACTTGGCGGAAGAACTCCTGTCGAGCTTTTAGCTCCTGCGCCGAAGGGATATTGTCTTCGAGGAGCGACAGCACTTCTGCGGCAACGGACCTGTGGTTTTGACGTGCCCGTCCCCGAAGCGCTTCGTATAAATCGTCCGGGACATTTTCCACGTATAGCGTCGCCATAGCGTTCTCCTAGGGATACCCTAGCACACTGTTGGGAGCCCGTGCAAACTCTCCTTTCATCCTACGACGCGCCTCAAATCCTGCGCATAATCCTACCCGCAATAAAGCAAAGGAGAGTGTTCCAAGGAACCGGAGCGGGGATTCGAGTTTCTAGATGGCCTCGTCAACAGAAATGCTCAGCTGACAGGGTACAGTCGCGGGAACCACCGCTCCACGATATCAAGGGGAAACCCCAGGCGCACGGGGGCTTTGTGACTGTCTGAAATCAGAAGGCCTCGCTTGAGCAACTTGGAGAGGACGGTGCGTGCCATGCGCTCCTGATAACCGGTCAGTTCGCGCGCTCGGCCGCGTGCGAGTTCACCCGAAAAAAAGGCTTCGCGGAGGATTGGATAGGCTCCCTTGGGCAGACGCCCCGCCCGCGTTTCGTCTTCCACAAACAACTGAATGCGTCGAAGGAGTTCGGATGGCTCCAGAAGTGATGCCATGAATTCAATCTGGTCTACACACGCCTCGAGGAAGAATCCACAAAAGTCAACCAGCGCGACTTCCGAGAGACTTCCCCGTCCGTCGAGATCGCCACCGCGCGGTTCATCGGCAGCCGTCAGAAGCTCTTTGTAGCGGTTCGCGTTGCGAGCGAGGCCGCGCGCCACCGACCATAGACTGCTCCCGATCCCGAGGCGGCGCAGCATGGTGTGGGACATCAATCGGGCAACACGACCGTTACCATCATAGAAAGGGTGAATCCAAACCAGACGATGGTGGGCCGCTGCCACCGCAATGATGTGCCTCAGCCTTGAAAGGTGAGACGAACTGTAAGCCTCCTCAAAACGCGCCATGAAAGCCGGTAACGAGCCGGCTGAAGGCGGAACATGCCTTCCCACTGCTACATCGCCGTCTCGCAGAGCTCCGGGTTTTACGGGGATCCGTTTGTGTGTATCCGGGTTTTCGACCCAGAGCAGTTCGTCGGGGAGCCGCTCGCAGAATTCCCGGTGAAGCCAGAGAATGTACTTGGTCGAGGCAGCATCCCCTTCCTCGTCTGTGCCCTCATCTATGCGCCGCTGAAGCTCGATGTGCGCGACGGCTTCAAGCTGAAGGGCGCGGCGTCTTGGCTCTGTCGCGTAGTCCATCGCGAGGGCACGGTCAATGTCGCGAGGATGGGTATCATGGCCCTCGATAAGATTCGAGTAGTAGCAGTTCATCGAGCGGACAAGTTCCCCCATGGACCGCTGCACGGAGGGATTCAGATTTCCCGCCAGCGCACTGGCTTGTGAAACGAGTTCCACGGCTAAGTCTTCTAGCCGCCGCTCACCCTCGTGGGGTACCATTGGTTCCATAAGGCCAGGACTCTCTACTGCCGTTTTTTTTGCCGGTTTATTTACCATAATCAACCTCATTCTGTTCAACCTGTTACCGCCTTTCAGTGTAGCATATTTTGCCGGATTATTCGCCGGTGTTTTCGCACGCGATTTGACCGGGTGGGTAGGCACAAGGCCCAGATCACCCCCCGCCTGGTTGCTGACCGTGCCCCATCACTCCCCCGCCCCTTTCCCCCACGGGGGAGAGAAGGTCTGAAAAAACCACGCTTTAGCGAGACGGCGTAAGGGTCCCGCAGGTGCGGGATGGTTGCCCGCGGGCGGCCACAAGGGCCGTCCCTGCAAGACGATTGCTTCACACTTTCAGAACCTTTCCGCGAGACAAGGCGGCAGAGCCGCACGTCACGACCGAAGGAAAAGGAGAAACCCCAAACCCTCTCCCAGGTCGGAAAGACCTAATCTGTCCGCCAAAAACGTTCCAGATTCCAAGCCGCTCGCAACTTTCAGGCGTCATATCGCGTAGGGGCTATTGAGGGAAGCAACCACGGCTTAGCCCCCGATGGTAGAATCTCCGGTCCAGTTTGCTCGGCGCGCTTGGCCCTTGAATCAAGGAGGCATTCCGATGCAGAAGGTTGTTCCGAGTCGCGGTGATTCCCGCGAAGCTTGTCCTCCGCGAAAGCGGGGGAGCGGGAATCCACGCCAGTTTTTCCTCAGCGACCTGGCAATTCTTCTTTATCTCGCGGTGCTCACGATTATCATCCACTTTCTTGCCAACGGCGGCTACGGATACTTCCGCGACGAACTATATTACATGGCGTGCGGCAAGCACCTGGCGTGGGGATATGTTGACCAGCCGCCTTTCGTGGCGCTCATGGCCGTCGTAACGCGCCACCTGCTAGGCAGTTCGCTCTTTGCGCTGCGCTTCTTTCCGGCGATTTGTGGAGGGCTCATTGTTTTGCTCACCGGCCTCATGGCGCGCGAGTTGGGAGGCGGGCGGTACGCTCAAGCTCTTGCGGCCGTTGCGGTCATGGTGGCCCCCGTCTTCCTTGCCATCGACAATTTTTTCTCCATGAACTGCTTCGACCAAGTTTTCTGGGCACTGGCGGGCTACCTCGTCGTCCGAATTCTGAAGGGGGGCGATCCCAAGCTGTGGCTCCTGTTCGGCTTGGTGGCAGGCGTTGGCCTCATGAATAAGTACTCGATGGGTTTCCTGGGGCTGGGGATAGTTGTGGGGCTGGCGCTGACGCCCGCGCGCCGGCAACTCCTCAGCAAATGGCTATGGCTTGGCGGCGCCATTGCCTTCGTCATCTTTCTGCCGCACATCCTCTGGGAAATTCACTGGGGCTTCCCCAGCCGCGAGTTCATCCACAACGCCACCATGATGAAAAACCTTCCCCAGACCCCTTTCCAGTTTATGACGGCCAGCGCAATGGGAATACACCCCTTCAACGGGCCCATTTGGCTCGCGGGCCTGGCCTTCTTCTTTCTGGCCAAAGCGGGAAAGCCCTTTCGACTGTTCGGTTGGGTTTTCATCTCCATTCTCGCGCTCTTCCTGCTCACCAGGGCCAAGCCTTACTACCTCGCTCCTGCCTATCTTTTTCTTCTTGCCGGCGGGGCAGTGGCCATTGAGGCCTTCGTTCAGCAGCGGAACTGGAACTGGCTCAGGCCTGCGAGTTTCGTTCTGTTGCTGGCGGGCGGGGCCGAAGCGGCTCCCTATGTGCTCCCCATCCTCCCCGTCGAAACCTACCTCAAGTACCAGCACTTGACCGGATACAAACCAGCAACGGAAGAGAAAGGGAAACTGGGAAAATTGCCACAACAGTACGCTGACATGTTCGGGTGGGAGAACATGGCCGCCGCTGTGGCCAGGGTTTATAACAGCTTGTCGCCTGAAGAGAAACAGGAGTGCGTGATTGGCGCCAGCAACTATGGTGAGGCCGGGGCAATCGACTTCTTCGGCAAGAAGTACGGCCTTCCAAACGCCATCAGCAGCCACAATAGTTATTGGATTTGGGGACCGGGAGAGAAGCCGGGTGAAGTGTTAATTGTCGTGGGCGGAAACCCGGAGGATTACCACGCCATGTACGAAGACGTGCAGCAAGCGGCGACGGTCATGTGCGAGTACGCCCGGCCCTTCGAAACGAACCTGCCGGTGTATCTGTGCCGCCGGCCGAAGATGACCCTGCAACAAGTCTGGCCGCACATCAAGCATTTCATTTAAGTGATGCTTCCCCCGCAGGAAGAGCCGGAGCCGGCAGTGCAGCCATAGCAATGGTTCCGCGTAGCAATGCGGCGTTCGAAAAGGAGCGCGGGATCAAAGTCCCGCACGTGCTGGGGCGCGTTGAACCCCAACGGTAGAGCGAGCATCTGGTTGAAGTCACAGTCGTAGAGAGTACCGTCCCAGCCAACCGAGATGGTGTACCGGCACATCACTCCGGCGGCGGCGAGGGGATTAAAGGCATTAGCCAGCCTTTGCATATACCCCTCGTAGTTCCCGCTGGCCAGGAGAAACTCCAGAAAGCGGCCGATGGGCATGTTGGTGATGGTGAAAAGATTATTGAAGACGACGCCGTGACGCCGCAAGAGTTCGCGGCGGAACTGCGCCTCGATGCCCTGTTGCTTGGGGGGGAGAAAGGCGCCCACAGGGTTGTGGACCAAGTTCAGAAGCAACCCGGTTCCTGGCTGACCGTAACCCAGTTCGTTGAGCTTGCGAAGCCCCGCCATGGATTTATCGAACACCCCATCTCCCCGCTGGGCGTCCGTCTGGGCTGCTCGAAAATAGGGTAGCGAAGCGATCATCTCCACTTTGTTCTGCGCCAGGAAATTGACCAGGTCAGACTGAGCAGGAAGGAGCAGCACACTTAAGTTGCAGCGGTCGATCACATGCCGGCCCAGCCCCACCCCCTGCTCGACAAGCCAACGAAAGTTTGGGTTCAACTCAGGCGCCCCACCCGTGATATCCACATTCGGGATGTCCGTCTTCGCCAGGGCGCGAATGCAAAGTTCAGCGGTCTCTCGCGTCATGATCTCTTTGCGGTCAGGCCCCGCGTCCACGTGACAGTGATGACAAGTTTGATTACAGAGCTTCCCGAGGTTAATTTGAAAGACCGTAATGCCCGTGGCGCAAAGCGGATCAAGCCTCACCGCGCGCATCTTCTCCTCAAACGGCGGAATGCCATTCGCTTGGCCGAGGATGCGCAACTGCTCGGAAGTCTGAGCCAACGGGCTGGCACGTGCTTTCAAACTGAGTCCCATGGTTGCAACGTAGAGCGGTAGGGAATAGGGAATAGGACCTGTTCCCTGTCACCTGTTCCCTGTCACCTGTTCCCTGTTCCCTGTTCGCCGTTCCCTCACATCGAAAGCTTTCCCACCGCGTTGCGCATCTGAACGCCGTGCACCAGCGAGGCGCCACCCCGAAGAGCGCAGGCCACGTGCACTGCCTCCGTCATTTCCTCAATGTTGGAGCCTTTTTCCAAGCAGGCTTGCGAGTAAGCGTCGATGCAGTAAGGGCATTGCACCGCATGCGCCACCGCCAGGGCGATGAGGGCTTTTTCTCTTTCAGTCAGAGCCCCTTCCGCAAAAACCGCGGCGTAATAGCTTTGGAACTTCTCCCACAGTTCTTTGTTCCCTGCCCCAACCTCGGAAAATTTGGCAAGATCTCCAGGGTGATAGTAAGTGTCCATGGCATACCTCCTCTATGCTCGCATCTCCGCCCGCTTCCAGGAATTGAGCAGAAAGAGCGCGCCGACCAGAAACAAGGGCCCGGATATGCCAGCGACCGCGGAGGGATGATGCCACATCTTCGTCAGGTAGAGTATTCCCGCAGCAATAAAAAGGACTCCGCCAACCCACTCCCAACGCCAGGAGATGGCGAGCACGACCAAAACGATGGCAGCAGGAATAAGATGGATGAGAAGCGCAAGGATGGTCTTCCCCACGCTGAAGCCTTCGTTGAACACATCGAGGGCAAACATGCTCAGGAAGATTGCGAATGCAATGCCCAGAACCCTCGGTGACCAGAACAATACCTTCTTCAAAGGTCTATTCATTGTCATCACCTCACTTGAACATCGCTGTCATGAAGTAGAGGCAGGGCGACCAGCGGCCTGCCTGCGCGAACGCTTCGGGAGGCAGGCCCAGAGCCTTCGGGCGGCGGTTTGCGATCCGCCCCTTCCACCCATTTAAAGCCTCTCCTCTTTGACCACCGCCGCGAGGGCCATCGAGACGATGGCAAGATTCAAAGGGCGGATTGTATGCGAGAAAACGCCGCGAGTCCAGTATTCCTGAGTCAGAACTGTCCTGCATCAACTTAGGCTCCCCGGTCGTGGCAGAGCCCGCATAGCGGGCGTCATCCTATGGGAGGACTCTGCTATACTCGCCATGAGCTGGAAATCCATGGATTCGACGATGCCGGCATCCGACCATACGGTGGGGCGTCTGCCGTTACTTCCTGCCCGGAAGCGGTTGTTCATGGCCTCGCTCCTGTTTGCTTTTCTATTCCCCTGTCTCACCTGGGAACAGGCCGCGGGCTGCGCTCTGCTGCTCCTGCTGTTCAACACCCTAATCCTGCCCTGGCTGGATGTTGAGGTGGCCAAGCCACCCCGGACGGGGATTGTTCTGTACCCCATCTCCGTTCTGGCGCTCATTGTCCTTTACCGTAATCACCTGCACATTGCGGCAGCCGCCTGGGCCATCATGGCGCTGGGCGATGGCATGGCGACTGTGATCGGGGAGGCGGCGCGCCGGCAGGTCATCGCCGAACGCCCAGCGCAAAAAGCAACTGCAGAGATGCATCGCGGAGTACACCCTGAGCCAGCTGCGGAGATTCTTCGCTTCGCTCAGAATGACAAGCGAAGGGATCAGCATGACAGGCTTGGCCTGGATTGGCTCCGATCGTGGCGATGCAAAATCGCCGCTACACTCCCCTGGAACAGAGAGAAGACTTGGGCCGGATTTGTCAGCTTCGCGGTGGCGGGAACGTTGGGCGCATACATGCTTACGCGCTGGATCGCTCCTAAGATTCCTTCCAATAAGACGCTGATGGTTTGCGCTGCCGCCGCCTTGCTGGGTGCGGTATTCGAAAGCCTTCCCCTCTCTCTGGACGACAACATCACGGTGCCGCTGGTCGTGGGAGCTTTCATGTTTTGCGCCTACCTCATGGAGCGTTCCGCGCTGGATAGCAACCTGCCCTATCTCGGTCGCCGCATAGTTCTGGCGATTGCCGTGAATCTGGCGTTCGCATGGTTGGCCCGCGTGTGTGGAGCAGCATCACGCTCCGGGGCTATCTGCGGCTTTCTGCTCGGAACCGCGATCTATCTCGGCTACGGTTATAAGAGCTTCCTTCTGCTTTTCGCGTTCGTTTTTCTGGGTTCGGTCGCCACGCGCGTGGGCTTTGCGAAAAAAGCGGCTCGGGGCGTTGCCGAGCGCAGGGGAGGGGCGCGAAGCTGGCGCGAGGCACTCGCCAACTTACTGGCCCCGGCGTTTTTAGCAATCCTCGTGATTACAACCCAACATGAGCCTGCCTGCCTGATTGCACTCGTGGCGGCGCTGGCAGAAGCAGCGGGCGACACCGTCTCGAGCGAAATCGGCCAGTGGGCTTCGGACCGCGCTTACCTGATCACGACCTTCAAGCTTGTTCCAGCCGGCGAAGACGGAGGAGTTACACTCGCCGGGACGGCGGCCGGATTTGCGGCGTCAACCATCATAATGGGACTGGGGCTGGGGTTAGGGTTGTGTGGGCCGTACAGGTTCGCCGGGCCCGCCATCGCACTTGCTGCCGCTGCTACGGGCAATCTATTCGACAGCTTCTTGGGGGCTACTCTTCAACGGCAGGGTCAGCTCACGAATGGCATGGTCAACTTTGTGGGAACCAGCGTCGCGGGCGGGTTGGCGTTAGGCTTGGCGCTTCATCTGGGGCTTTAGAAACCGCGTCGCTGAGGAGGGCGAGTCATTTTCGCGGGCCTGTACGATGCCAGCTTAGCCCGGGTTTCTCACCATCTTTTGAGTCCAGGCGCGGAAGGGCAGGGCTTTAGCCCTGCCGCTCGAGTGACTTCACCCAATTTTCTGTCTCGCGGCCCGCACAGTCCCGCAGGCGCGGGACTGTGCGGGCCGCGAGACAGAGGGAAGAATCGTTAGCTCTCCAGCGGCGGGGCTAAAGCCCCGCCCTTCCGAGTTACTGGTGAGAGCGCCGTCGCGAGCCACCCTCTCCCCTTGGAGAGGGCAGAGCCACCTTTGCTACCGACGGTAGAAGCCACGGCCATAATAGAAACCCGGCCCCCACCACACTCCCACGCCCACTCCCCAAGGGTACGGATAATAGGGGTAGTAATAGTAGGGTGCTGGTGGGGGATAAGGAGGAGGCCAACCATATCCAAGGCAGTTCCACCCGGAATTGGGAGGAGGTGAATTCTGGCCGACAGGAGCGCCGTTATATACGTTGGTGTTCACGTAGTGGAAGGCCTCTGGGGCGCGGTCTGTGGAAATCGTGACGGAATCCGCGAGCCGGAAAGTTAACACCGACTCCGGATAAATCACGGTCGGGCGACCACGGGTCAACAACACGCCCACGGTCCCCGCGATTAAGCCAGCCCCGGCTCCAATGGCAGCGCCGGGACCCAAATCCGCAGCGCCACCAATCGCCGCGCCTAAAACGGTAGTTCCTGCGATAGCGCCTGCATCCCGGCCGTTTGAGGTCGGCCCAGTCATGTTAGTCAACGCTGTTTCAATAGGCACCTGTTGGCCATCCACCAGCGTCAAATCGGTTAATTCGACTCCCAGCTTCGAGACGCCCTTGACGCGGCCTGCCTTCTCCGCCTGGGCAACGCGTCCGCCAACAATTTGGCCCCGTTGCGCAACCACCACGCCGTCCGCCACGAGTGGCCGCATCAGCGTTGCGGAGAATCCGTCGCCGACCTGGTTCTTGTCCGAAGACAGCATCTGGTCTGTCCGTACTGTCACAAACGTGCCGGCCTGAAGCTTTAAACGTGACGGCACCGGTTGGTTAGGCGGGTAATTCGCCTGCGGGTTGTTGCCCTGCGGGTAGGCGCCCTGCGGGTAGCCAGCCTGGGGGGCGTTAGCCTGCGGTTCGGGTGGGTTGGAAAAACTGTGCCATCCAGGACTGGGCTCAGAACTGGGTGGCGGCGGGTTCCCTTGCTCCTGCGCAAACGCCACTACCGAAGCGGCAAGCAGACTCACCGCGAGGTAGCAAGCCACAGTCCGAATCGGCTTGGTCAGTATACTCCTCATAAGCAACCTCCTCATATCCCCAGGGTGGTAAGGCATATTCCATTCCAAACCGCGCGACTCCTATATGTGGCTGAAAAAGAAGGTCTTAGCTTGTTTGGATGCCCGCAGTGAGGTCTCCTCCCTGGCTGTAATCCACCACATTGCTGGTCGATTTTGGCCAGTCCCTATATTCCCCCGGAGAGCCGGCCCAGCATCTGGTAAATCCTGATTAGGGCGTGGTCCACCATTCTCTCTCCCGCGCCGACCTCAACCCAGGCAACTGCGTCGGCGCTGCCATACTCGCCCTCGCTAGCGGCCTCGATGGTGGGGAAATGCCCGTAATAGCCGTTGGCATAACCGAGGAAAAAAGCGTCTCGTACCGGGCAACGATCGCGCCAATTGATTTGAAATTCCACGAATGCTTCGCCGGGCACGGTCATGAAGGCAATTCGTTTATTAAGCAGCACGGCGGCCACGGGCAAGCGCCATTCTTCTCGCGGGGTAGGAGCAAAGTCCTCAAAAAAAACCTCGCCGTAGCGCAAAAGGGCTTCGCGGAATTTTCCCGCTTCCCAGCGCGAGTGGAAGCTTATCAAGTCCTCGGCAAATTCAAGGCTCGCCTCTGAATCAGGTTTGGTCTCGATGCCTTCGGCCACGCGTGCGGCTTCGTGTCCCAGCCGCTCTCCCGTCCAGTCTCGCCACCTGCCCGCATCCTCCTCGAGCGGAGTGACGGCGTAATAGGGGTTGATATCGGCCGAAGCGCCCTGAAGGAAGAAACAAACCGGTTGCCCGCCAAAGGTCTGCTCGACCCTCCGCGCCATCACCCCCGGAAAATCGGCCGAATAGTTCAGGTTGTCGGCGCCGAAGACAACCGGACGGCAAGCGTAGTTAACAAGGATCGCCAACGGCCGGCCCTCACGGGTGTCAACCCGGAGGACGGAAACTGTAGGATCGACCGGAGAAGTTGGAATCCTGGTTAAGTTCCGGTCGAACCAGGTGATGGTCCCATCCGGATTCATGCGGCGACGGTTGTGAGCGATATAGGCGGTGCCGTGGCCGGCGCCCAAGCGAGCCCCTTCAGCCTGCTCATGCGCGGCGTCGATGGCCCGAGCAATTTTCTCAATCGCGATTGACTCCCAGAGCGGTGTGCCCCCCGGCGGATACTCATCCTTGATAACAGGGCCGGAATGAGTATGGGAGGCGACGAGGAGGACGTACGAAATTCCACTGGATTCCTTTACACCTTCCCGCAGGCGCGCAAGCGAGCCGGGACCGAACGGCCGCCCCAAATCGAGCGCCACCAGCGCCAGCCGCTTTTCGCCAACTTCGAGCACAAGCACGCGCGCCCAAAGCGGGTCAAGAGTTCCCGTGGCAGGACTCACGCGTGCCGCAAAACCCCACATCCGCTGGCCCATGGGTGGCGTGATGTCCACCTTGACCACACCAGCTTTGAGAGTCGGAACCGTGAGTTCACGCACCATTTCCATTTCCCCGCGTAAACATTACAATCGCTATGTTGGAGTGTCAATCGGGAGATGCGGCTCTCGCACCCCTGGTCATTGCCGCGCAAGAGGAAATCCAATTCCCAGTTCCGCGGCAATGACGAACAGAGTATAGTGGGATTGTTCTCCGAAGGAGGAGGAAATGCGAAAGACAGTTCATCTGCTTGCGTTGGGTGCCATTGCCATCGGAGGGTTTACCGGGATCGCAGTGGCGCAAACGCAGCCTGCGTCCGGATTCGATCGCCTGAAGACCCTCGTAGGCACATGGGAAGCTACCGGACCTCAAGGGCGACCGCTGACAAACACGATCCGGCTGGTCTCGAATGGGACCGCACTCGAGGAGACATTCCAGAGCGTCGAAGCCGACCAGATGGTGACTCTCTATACGGCGGATGGAAATCGGCTGGCGATGACTCATTACTGTGCGGCGGGCAATCAGCCGCGCATGGAGACACCTACCGTCACCGGCGACCAGAAGGAGTTCGATTTTTCTCTCACGGGTATCACCAATCTGACGGATATCAGCTCCGGCCATATGCGCCACTTGCTGATCCAAATCGCCGATCAGGATCACTTCACGGAAAAATGGACGTGGCGCGAAAACGGCAAGGACCAGATCCACACGATCCATTTCAAGCGAACTAAATCGTAGCTACGTTAGGGTGCCCCTCCCGCCTCTTCCGAATGTCTAAAGGCCTGTCATTCTGAGCCCGCCGCTTTTTGGCGGGCGAAGAATCTCCGTAGTTCTCTTCCAGCCGATGGACTGCGGGGATGCTTCGCTTCGCCGTGGACCGTCCGGTCCAGGGCTTCGCTCAGCATGACAGCACTCACGCGCAGCCTAGACGCAAGCGATGTGGCGCAGGCATCGCACATCGGGGAGGCGGCGAAATTGTTGGTTGTAGTCCAAGCCGTAGCCAACCACGAAAACATCGGGAATCTGGAAGCCCACGTAGTCTGCCTTGACGGGCACGGCCCGCCGGCCCGTCTTATCGAGCAAAGTGACGAGCTTCAGGCTCTCGGGCTGGTGCGCGGAAAGGACACCCCGTAGGTAATGATAGGTTCGCCCCGTGTCGAGTATATCTTCGACCACCAGAACGTCACGCCCCACGATGCTCACATCAAGGTCTTTGGTGATTTTCACTTCGCCGGATGACGTCGTCCCGGAGGCATAGCTCTCGATCCCCAGGAAATCGACGGTCACCTCGAGGGAGAGGTGGCGGATGAGGTCGGCCATAAAAATCCAGGCGCCTTTGAGCACCCCCACCAAGTGCGGTGTGCGGCCGAGATAATCTCCGGAAATCTCCTCTCCCAGTTCGCGGATTCGCGCGGCAATCTGGCTCGCGTTTAGGAGCACTTCGAGGCTCGATTCAGCGGAGGTATTACCCATGGGCATTCTCCTTTAGGTAGTAGGGCTGTTTGAAGTGGAGGCCGCGTTGCGCCGTTAGTTGGCGCTCCCGGACCTTAGGTCCGTGCGCCCCTCTCCCCCTTAGGGGAGAGGGTGGCCCGCGTCGGCGCTTTCTTCAGCCAACGCGGGACGGGTGAGGGGGTCGAGGCTACAACTCCCGAACCAACCCGTTGCCACCATTGACGCTCCTTGGGAGCGTCTGTTAAATTGAGGGTTGGTATCTTGTCCAAAAGGAGATTCTGTGGCAAGTCACAAATCCGCATTAAAGCGCATTAAGCAAACCCAAAAGCGCACGGAACTGAACCGGGCGCACCTGACGAAGTTGCGGCATCAGATCCGGAAACTCCGCGCCGCGCTCAAAGCCAAGGATAAGGCCGCCGCGGAAGCGCTTCTGAAGCCCACCCTGGCGCTTATCGATCACTCCATTCACAAGGGCGTCGTGCACAGGAATACCGCGGCAGCCTATAAATCGCGATTGACACTCGCCTTCAATGCTCTCGCGTAAAACTGCTCCTCGGCCGGCGGCGAGATGCAGTGGCCAGTTCACGATTCGGTAGCCGGAACGGGAAGTTCTTCGCCAATCGTGGGTATGGCTGCGCTTTCCTTGCCGACCACCACCTGCCAAACCAAAAACTCCAAAAGGATTCTTGCGTCCTTCCACGACGATTTGATTCCCAGGTCGGTGCGGCGGACGGCCCGCATTGCCTGCTGCAATTCCCCGCGCGCATAATTCCCCTGCACCACTGGGACGATTTCCCAAATGGAATAGGGATTGGCGGGCCGTGACCAGCCTCCCCGGCCCCCCCCGTAAGGCACGCCTCCGCCCCTGAGCGTCTGGCGAAAGAGGTCACCGATGCACCAGACAATCAATGTCTCGGCGACCCTGCTAGCCAAAAGCTCACGGAGGACTCCCAGCGCTTGGCCGCATTTCCTCTCGGCGATAGCGCGCAGGAGTTTTCCAATCTCCCGCTCTTCGCGGAAGGCTACGATCAGTTCTAGGTCCGCCGACTCCAGCCGCTGCTTGTTTGGCTTGGCCGTGAGCAGTTTTTCGAGCTCGCTGCGCATCCAGAGTAGGTTGACCCCGGAAGGCTTCGCCTCGGCTCGCGAATCCTCGCTGATCTCGAACTTGCTGGCAATTTCCTCAGCCAGCCCGGCCTCGATCTCCACCCCTGACTGATGCAGGAAGTCACTGGCCCACAGCGCGGCTTGGCGGCGATTGAGCGCCCGCATCTCCACTAACTCAGCCTTCTTCTCCAACAACTGGATGAACTTCCGCCGCCTGTCCGGCTCCGACGCAGTAAAGACCACGGTGGAGAAAGGCGAGGGGCGCTCCAGGTACTCGCGCAACGCCTCGGCGTCTTCTTCGACCGCGTGTTTGAAATCCTCGGGGTCGGAAAAAAGCAGAAAGTTGTGACCACCCAGCATGGGCATCTGCTGGGCTGCCTCCAAATCCTGCCTGAGCCGCTCCGGCTGAAACTCGATTTCCGCCAAGCACCATTGCCGCGCCTCTTCAGGAATCGAGTTCAGCACCGCTTTGCGGCATTCTTCCTGGAGAAACCGGTCGGGACCACGCAGGAAATACGCCCGGCCGGTTTTGCCCTTTCGGAATGCGGCGAAAAAATCCGAAGGTTGCATGCCTTTTGAAACCGGCTTCCATGCTACCATCCGCCCGGCCTCAAGCACAAGAAAACGCCGGTACTTTACTTTATGCTATAATGTAAAGCGATGGCCGAGGTGACTATTTCGAGTAAGAACCAAATCGTGATCCCGCGCGAAGCGCGCGAGGCTTTGGGTGTCAAAGCCGGTGACAGGCTGATGGTTGTTGTTCGCGGAGACAGGGTTGTGATCCTGCAAAAACCAAAATCCCACCATGCCGCGATCCGCGGCCTGGCTCCAGCCCTCTATTCCCGCGATTACCTTCAAAAGGAACGCCAAAGTTGGGAATAAACCGTCTCCGCGCCTTTCTCCGGCATCACCGCCTGATCGCGCTCGACACTAGCGTGTTCATTTACCAGATCGAGGCGAACGCTCAGTTTCTTGACTTTACCGATGAAGTCTTCTCGTGGCTCGAGCGTCCGGGTTCCGAGGGCGTAACATCGACCATTACCATGACGGAATTGCTGGTTCAGCCTTATCGTGAATTCGACGAGTTGCGGGTGGACGAATTCTACGCCCTGATTTCCAAGTTTCCCAACCTGCAGTGGCTTGCTCCGAGCCTGGAGATCGCGGATCTTGCCGCGCGCCTCCGCGCTTTCCATCGCTTGCGAACTCCGGATGCTCTCCAAGCCGCGACGGCATTGCACGCCCACGCGACTGGCTTGATTACCAACGATACGATCTTCGAGCGGGTGGAATCTTTCGAGACCCTGGTATTGGACCAGCTCCTCTGAGCATCCTGTAATTGGCGCTTGACACGGAACTGGCGGCCAAGCTGCCCAGCCGTCTGCCATCGACGTTACGCCGGACGCCATCGGGGCTTCCGTAGGCGCTTGGGCACCGGAAATGAGCACAAAGGGCTAAAAGGATACTCAGAGGGAACGCGTGGTTTGACCGTCGCCAGTGGAATTGCTATATTAGGACGGTAGTTTGTTGAGTATTGGATATCAGCGAGGAATGGCAAACGTTCTAATCGAATTCCCTGACAAGACAGCGAAGGAATTCCCGCAAGGGATAACGGCGCTGGAGGTGGCCAAGTCGATTGGCCCGCGGTTGGCCGCCGAGGCACTGGCCGCCAAGCTGGACGGGCGCTTGGTGGATCTTTCGACTCCCATCGAGCAGGGCGGGCCGATCCAATTCATCACTCCCTCCTCGCCTGAGGGTCTGGAGATTTATCGCCATTCGGCGGCTCACATTCTGGCCGCGGCGGTAACAGACCTATTCCCGGACGCCCATCCGGGAGTGGGACCCGCCACCGAAAGCGGCTTCTATTACGACTTCTATCGCGAGAAGGCTTTTACAGATGATGATCTCAAGAGGATTGAAGATCGGATGCGCGAGATCATCAAGGCGGACTATCCGAACGAGAGAGTCCACTTTCCCAAGGAAGAAGGAAAAAAACTCTTTGCAGAGATGGGCGAGTTTTTGAAGTGCGAGCTGATTGAAGAAAAGGCCGACCCCGTATTTACAGCCTATCGCACGGGGAAGTTCCTGGACTTTTGCCGCGGGCCGCACATCCCCTCCACGGGGCGGATCAAAGCCGTCAAGCTATTGAGCGTGGCGGGGGCGCACTGGAAAGGCGACGAGCACTCGCATCCCATGCAGCGCATTTATGGGACTGCCTTCTTCAGCCAGAAAGAGCTGGACGCCTTCCTGGCGCAGCTTGAAGAAGCGAAGAAGCGCGATCACCGGCGGCTGGGAAAGGAGCTCGATCTCTTCAGCATTCAGGACGAAGCAGGACCCGGGCTGGTCTTCTGGCACCCCAAGGGCGGCATCATTCGCAAGGAAATCGAGGATTTCATGCGCGCGGAACTCCTCCGCCAGGGCTACGACCTGGTGTACACGCCGCACGTGGCGCGAGTGGATTTGTGGAAGACCAGCGGGCATTGGGGCTACTATCGCGAGAACATGTTCACGCCCATGGCGCTCGAGGATGCGGAATACCAGTTGAAGCCGATGAACTGCCCTTTTCACATCCTCATTTACAAGGACCGGAGGCGGAGCTATCGCGAGTTGCCGATGCGCTTGGCGGAGTTCGGGACTGTCTACCGCTACGAACGCTCAGGGGTGATGCACGGTCTGATGCGCGTTCGGGGCTTTACACAGGACGATGCTCACATCTTTGCTACGCCTGAGACGGTGGAATCGGAAGCGGGCGCCTGCGTGGACTTCGCGCTGATGCTCATGAAGACCTTCGGATTCGACAAGTACGAGGTGGACCTTTCCACCTGGGACCCGGCAGACCGAGAGAAGTATTCCGGCGAGCCCGCGCAGTGGGAATTGGCCGAGAAATCGCTCGAGTCGGCGTTGCGCAAGCGCGCCATACCCTTCCGGCGCATGCCGGGGGAAGCGGCTTTTTATGGGCCGAAGATCGACATCAAACTACTCGATGCCATGAACCGTCCCTGGCAGCTCACTACCGTGCAGTTTGATTTCTTCTTGCCCCAGCGTTTCGGTCTGGAGTATACCGGACCTGACGGGCAGACGCACCAGCCGGTTATGGTGCATCGAGCTCTGCTGGGGGCACTGGAACGCTTCTTTGGGGTGTTGATCGAGCATTATGCCGGAGCCTTCCCGGTCTGGCTGGCGCCGGTGCAGGCCTTGGTGCTCCCCGTCAGCGACAAGCACTTGGCATACGCTCGAGAGGTTTTGGAAGAACTGCGTCGCGCCAACGTGCGCGCCAGCCTGGACGACCGCAATGAGAAGTTGAACGCGCGCATCCGCGACGCGCAGCTTCAGAAGGTGCCTTTCATGCTGGTGGTCGGCGACCGTGAAGCCCAGAGCCGCGGCGTCGCCGTCAGGCGCCGGGACACCGGGGATGCCGGATTTCGAGCGCTGGGTGATTTTGTGGGTTGGATTCGACAACTTATCGACACCAGGGCTACGAAATGGTAAGCTGTGTTCACGCCCTGGGAAGTGTATGGGCGCAGGTCCATGCGCCCTCACATGTCCGATTCTGAAGATGTAGGGACGCAGGGTCATGCGCCCCTACCACGTCAAGAGATCAGGAGCGCGGGAGGCCCGAAGGGGCCAGGAGGGAATGCCTATTGCCGACCGATTTGTTCGCATAAATGAGAGGATTCGAGCCCGCGAAATCCGGGTGATCAACGAAGAGGGCGGACAGCTCGGAATCATGCCGCCCTTCGAAGCTCTGAGGATTGCGCGAGGCCAGGGTCTCGACCTCGTGGAAGTTGCTCCCACAGCTAACCCGCCGGTTTGCCGCATCATCAATTATGGCAAGTACCTTTACCAGCTCAGCAAACGGCAGCATGAGGCGCGCAAGCATCAGAAGTCGATCGAGCTCAAGGAAGTGAAAATGCGGCCCAGGACTTCCACGCATGACTTTGAAACCAAGCGGAACAAGGTTATCGAGTTCCTCAAGGATGGGGCCAAGGTAAAGGTCACGATAATGTTCCGTGGCCGGGAAATGGCCCACCGTGACCTGGGATTCAAAATGATGGAAAGGTTAGCCGAAGAGGTGAGTGAGGTGGGCGTGGTGGAGACTCGACCGAAGATTGAGGGGCCGAATCTCTCGACGATCATTGCCGCCCGCAAAGCGACGGGCAAGGGTGCGCCCTCCCAGGCTTCACGGCCGTCGGCGGGGGCATCCCCAGCGACCGCCAGGCCCCCTCAGCCTAAGCCGGCTCCGGTGCCCATCGCTGCTGCGGCCGCGCCACCGACTCCCGAACCGACAAGGGGAGAATCTGGAGGATAGAGTTGGCAAAGCCCAAGAAGATCAAGCTGAAGCTGAAGACCCACAAGGGAGCACAGAAGCGCTTCAAAGTCACAGCCACCGGCAAGTTGGAGCGCCGGCACGCCTTTGCACGCCACATCCTGACTTCGAAAGCCAGGAAGCGCAAGCGGAGACTGGGTCAATCCGTCATCGTTTCCCCTGCGAATGCGCCTGCTATTCGGGCCATGTTGCCTTATTCGTAGGGAACAGGGAATAGGTGACAGGGAACAGGGAACAGCGAGCGAGTAGCGGGGGAATAGAGAACGGAAGGAATGGCTTGTTTTTTCTGTCCCCTGTTCCCTGTCACCTGTTCCCTGCTTTTGACAGGTGCGGGAAGGCCAAAGGCTGGGTGCCTTCATCCCGCCGCGCGGGACTAAGCCGCCCTGAATTGTAGCGAAAGGAGCAAAGCCCATGCCTCGAGTCAAACGCGGCACCGTACGCCGCGCCAATCGGAAGAAACTCGCCAAGCTCACCAAGGGCTACTTTCTCAACAAGAGCAAGCTTTACAGGTTCATGAAGGAAGCTGCCGATAAGGCAGGCCGCTACGCCTACCGTGGGCGGCGGCAGCGGAAGCGCGATTTCCGCCGCCTTTGGATCATCCGCATCGGGGCCGCGGCGCGCGCCCATGACCTTACCTACAGCCAGTTCATCCACGGCTTGAAGAAGCTGAGTGTCGAGCTGGATCGCAAGATGCTGGCCGAAATGGCCGTGAACGATCAGGCCGGTTTTGCCGAGCTGGCGGGTAAAGTGAAGCAGGCCGCAGCCGGTCAACAGTAGGCGATCTGGAGTTAGGAGTCAGAAGCCCGAAAGCCGCGATCCAGTTGCATGGCAAGGGACAATTGTCTCAGCCAATGAGGGGCACCGCTTCTAGTTTCCCCTGAGCGGGAATGAAAGTCGAACTCCAGCATGATGGATATCGGCGAAAAAGTTCGGAAAACGCTCGCCGACCTCGGCGTCACTGACCCCGCGGGCGTGGAAGGGCTCTTTGCCGAAGTGCGCACAGCGATGGAAGAGGAGAGGCGTAGCCTGGTTTCACGCGGCGCTGCGAATGAGGGCGAACGGGCAAAGCTTATCAAAAACCTGCGCGACCGCTGGCTGGCGCGCAAGGGCGGGTTACTCTCGCAGGTGGATGAGAACTGGCTAAAGACGGCAGGCAAGGAATTGAAGCCGGTGGTGGGGAGGCAATTCAACGAGCTACGCCGTTTTGCTGCCTGCATGGAGTTCGAAAAGCTGGTCGAGGCTTTACCCCTTCCACCAGAACCCATCCAGCAGATGAAATTGCCCCTTGCCTCCGGTGCTGGCGGTGTCGTGCCGGGTGACCTCACGCTTCCCGGTTACCGCCGCCCGCTCGGCTCTCTTCACCCGGTCACGCAGATGCAGAGGGAAATTGAGGAGATCTTCCTACGCCTTGGTTTTTGGATCGAGACCGGCCCGGAGATTGAGAGCACCTACTACAACTTCGACGCGCTCAACATACCGGAGAGTCATCCTTCTCGAGACGATTGGGACACTTTCTATATTGACGCGAAGACCGTTTTGAGGACTCACACCTCGCCAGTGCAAATCCGCGCCATGGAGAAGTACGGGCCGCCCCTTTACATTATCATCCCCGGCAAGTGCTACCGGCACGATAATCCAGATGCCACCCACTACCCCATGTTTCACCAGATCGAGGGGCTGGCCATTGACGAAGACATTACGTTTGCGGACTTGAAGGGCACGCTCGACTTCTTTGCCAAGATGCTCTTTGGTGAGAAGGTCCGCACCCGCTTCCAGCCGAGTTTCTTCCCCTTCACTGAGCCCAGCGGTGAAGTGGCTGTGAGTTGCTTCGTTTGTGGCGGGCAAGGCTGCCGGGTGTGCAAAGAGAGTGGATGGATCGAGCTGATGGGCTGCGGCATGGTTCACCCGCAGGTTCTGCGCTACGGCGGCATCGACCCGGACAAGTATTCCGGATGGGCCTTCGGACTCGGCGTGGATCGTTTCGCCATGGTGAAGCACGACATCAATGATATTCAGCTCCTTTTCCAGGGGGATGTGCGATTCCTGGAGCAGTTTTGAAGGGAACAGGGAATAGGGAAGAGGGGTTAGGGAGCGGGAAAAAGGGGACGGGTGGGCAGAACGGCCTGTTCCCTATTCCCTATTCCCTATTCCCTGTTCCCTCCTAACGCAATGAAGGTTTCGCTCAACTGGCTCAAAGAATTCGTGGAGATTCCCACCGCGCCCGCTCAGCTCAAGGATGACCTGACGATGGTCGGATTGAACGTGGAGTCCTTGGCGTCGCTGGGTGGTGATTGGGTGCTGGACGTTGAAGTCACCACCAACCGGCCCGATTGTCTCAGCCACTACGGGGTGGCGCGGGAAGTGGCGACCCTTTACCGAAAAACCTTGAAGCGGCTGGAGATGTTCGTCAAGGAATCAGGGGTGCGAAGTGCGGAGGAAGTATCCATCCAGATCGCCGATCCGGAGTTGTGTGCGCGATACTGTGGGCGGGTAATACAGAATGTGCAGGTGAATCCCTCCCCGGAATGGCTGGTCAAGCGCTTGGAGGCGGTGAGCCAGCGGCCCATCAACAACGTGGCGGACATCACCAACTACGTGCTCATGGAACTCGGACATCCCCTGCACGCTTTTGACCTGGCGCGGCTGAAAGAGCGGAAGATCATCGTGCGTCGCGCCCTTCCCGGCGAGTTGCTTCGCACCTTGGATGGCATGGACCGCGTGCTCACCTCCGAGAATCTAGTCATCGCCGATGCCCAGCGCCCTGTGGCGCTGGCCGGCGTCATGGGCGGCGAGGATTCGGAGATCTTTCCCGCCACACACTCCGTGCTGCTCGAGAGCGCCTGGTTTGATCCCCTCTCCATTCGGCGCACCGCCAAGGCGCACGGAATGCACACCGAGGCTTCGCACCGCTTCGAGCGGGGCGCGGACATCGAAATGGCTCCCCTGGCCATCGACCGGGCCGCCGGGCTGATCGCTGAACTTGCGGGCGGCGAAATCCTTCGCGGCCTGATAGATGTTTACCCGAAGCCTCGGCTGCGCGAGGACCTTGTGCTGCGGCGCAGCGAAATCCGGCGCATCCTCGGGGCGGAGATTCCCTGGGAAGAGGTCGAGCGAATCCTGCGATCGCTGGGGTTCATGACCGAGCGGCGAGGAGCAGAAGTCTGGCGGGTGACCCCGCCTTCCTTCCGCCTGGATGTGATCCGGGAGGTCGATCTGATCGAAGAAGTGGCGCGCCATTTCGGCTACGATCGGCTCCCGGCCCGTTTGCGTCCTGCCCCCCCGCGCCTGGAGCGCGATGTGACGCGGGAAAAGGAACTGGCGGTTTCGAATCTTCTTTGCAGCCTTGGGTATTACGAGACGATCCAGCCTACCCTGGTCGACCCGGAGGAGAACTCCCGCTTCTCTGACCAGCCTCAGGTGGTTTTGGCTAATCCGCTGAGTCAGGATGCCTCCGCCTTACGCTCATCTGCGGGCCCCAGCATGGCTCACGCCTTGCGCTGGAATCTCGATCGGGACCAAAACGACGTGCGTCTGTTCGAGTTGGGGAAGGCTTATGCGTTGTCATCGAGCGGAGCACCCCAGGAGCGGCGCGTCCTGAGTTTGGGTCTTACCGGGCGCCGGCGTCCGGCCTCCATCCACGATAGTGAAAGAGCCCTCGACTTCTTCGACCTGAAGGGTGATCTGGAAGTCTTGTTGGACCTATTTGAGATTCCAGAAATCGAATTTGGATTGGCGGAATGCAACCACTTCGAGCCCAGCCAGAGTGGGCGGTTCACATCGCGAGGCGAGACGCTTGTGCTCTTCGGACGGCTCAGCCATGAAATCGAAGGCGCTTACAAATTACGCCAGCCGGCTTGGCTGGCCGAGGCGGACTTCGAACGCCTCTTAACTTTCCCTCTGCGCTCCCATCTCTTCCGCCCGTTTTCGAAGTTTCCTGCGGTGGAGCGGGATTTCTCGTTGGTGGTGCCTGAAGAGGTGACGTTTGCGCGTCTGCAAGCCGCTCTCCGAGGCCTGGCATTGGAAGAAATTCAAGATTTCCGCCCTGTGGACCTTTTCCGGGGTGGTTCCATCCCCGCTGGTCACTACAGCCTTCTTTTGCGGGTAACTTTCCAAAGTCGAGTGCGGACGCTGACGAGCGAGGAAATCTCAGGCGCCAGTCAAAGGGTCATGGCGGCGCTCGAACCGCTGGGCGTGAGTTTGCGAAGCTAAGGGTGGGGTGGGGGTCACGCTTGCTCTACCCTTTGGTTAACGAACGGAGGAACCGAGGGGACGGCAAGCCGTCTTGCTACAAAGGAAACCGCTTGAGCGACACTGAAGAGCAACTGCGAAAACTCGAAGAGAAAGTGGTGAGGACCTTCGAGCTTATCAAGCAAACCCAGGCGGAGAAGCTTGCTTTGCAAAAGGATCTCGAGAAGCTCAGGATGGACTCCAGGGAACACGCCAAGGTGATTGATGCACACGAACGAGAGCTCGTCGCGCTTCGGCGGGAACGGGAAGAGGTGCGGAGTCGCATCGAGAAGCTTTTGCAACGGATTGACGCGTTGACAACCCCGGAATCTAGCGAATAATGACGCGGCGGGGTTGTGTAGGGGCGGCCCTTGGGGCCGCCCTGGGGCAACCATCCGTCAGCCGACGGATTGCCCATACGAACGCCTCGTGAAAAGGTGACCAACGTGGCCAAAGACGCCGAAGGGATCCGGGTAGTTATCTTCGACCAGGAATACTATGTCCGGGGCGCCCTGGACGAGGAATACATTCAAAAGCTGGGCGAATTCGTGGATGCCAGGATGCGCGCTATCGCCGGTCGCACACGGGCGGTGGATACACAACGAATCGCGGTGTTGGCGGCGCTCAACATCGCGGATGAGTACCACCAGATCAAGGCGCGATACGAAGAAAAAACCAAGCGCCTGGACGAGAAGGTGGAGGAGTGCTCCCGGCTGCTCGACACCTTCCTGAAGGAAGCGGTTTGAACCAGGTCACGAGAATACTCTTCATCGGCGATATTTTCGGCCACCCAGGCCGGCGCATTGTGAAGGAGTTGCTGCCCTCGCTCCTGGGGGAGTACAACCCTGACCTTGTCCTGGCCAACGCTGAGAATGCCGCTGCCGGTTTTGGCATTACGCCCCCCTTGGTCGAAGAGTTACTCGACATGGGGATCGCCGTTTTGACCTCAGGAAACCACATCTGGGACAAGAAAGAAATCTATGCTTATTTGAATGAGCATTCCGACGGCCGCCTGCTCCGGCCTGCCAACTACCCCCCCAGCGCTCCCGGTCAGGGCCTTTATTTAGGCAAAACGCCATCTGGATTCGATTACGCCGTCTTGAATCTTCAAGGGCGAATCTTCATGAACCCCATCGATTGCCCGTTTCGGACGGCAGATGAGCAGTTGGCAAAGATTCCTGCGGAAATAAAGCTGCGCATCGTGGATATACACGCGGAGGCGACTTCCGAGAAGGTTTCCATGGGCTGGTACCTTGATGGTCGCGTGACGGCCGTGGTGGGCACCCACACTCATATTCCTACGGCGGATGAGACGATCCTGCCGGGCGGGGCCGCTTATATTACCGACCTCGGTATGACAGGCCCTTATGATTCGGTCATCGGTATTGACAAGCAATCCGTGATTCAAAAGTTCCTCAACCAACTCCCCACTCGCTTTGAAGTCGCCAAAGGCGACGTGCGCCTTAATGCCGTGCTGATTGAAGCCGACCCCCTGACTGGCCGCGCCCTTTCTATCCAACGGATCGTGCGGAAGTAGGACCGCAACGAATCGGGTGATCGGGAGATCGGGTGAACAAACAAGACCCGATTTCTTTCGGTGTTCCCTCCGAACCCCGCCAAACACCACGTGTTACCCCGGCGATGGAAGCTGGAGTTTCCGACCATGTGTGGAGCATCGAAGAAATCGCAGCGGTGATGCCGGAGCCCACCTATGGACCGCGTGGACCATATAAGAAAAGAAATCTCGGATAGCCGTGCTAAAATCTTCTCATGATCATCGTTCGTAGCATTATTGCTGGGGTTGGTCTAGTCCTAGTCACTGTGATCGTGGTTCCTATAGTTGTTTGTGTCTACCTGCGTCAAACCAGCCCTGATGAGATTACGGTCGGCTTTGATCCTGTGATGGCGGCTAGGTCGCCTGAGGTTTGGTTAGTCCTCAGTTCGGTATTCGCTGTGGGATTCCTCCTGAGATATCGGTGCCTAAAGTCCAAAATTGCAAAGAATTCAAATTGAGTCACTACCCTATCGACTGATTTCTTGCCCCATCCTCCGGAATGTGCCAGAATGAAAATGACGTTTCAGACGAGGAGAGGAAGTGCATCCGGAGCTCAAGAACGTCATCGAGTTACAACAGGTGGATCTGAGGGTTGCCGAATTGACGAGGCAGATCGACTCCTTGCCCGCGCAAATTCAATCCCTCCAGTCCCAGTTGGATGAGTTTATCCACGCTCAGGAGGAGCGCAAGAAGCGTCTGGCGGCAAATCTGCACGATCGCAAGAATCTGGATGGCGAAATCAAAGTCATCCAGGAGAAAATCGCCAAGCACAAGGACCAGCTTTACCAGGTGAAAACCAACGACCAATTCCGCGCCATGACTAAAGAGATTGAGGGCGAACAAGCTAAAGTGCGGGCGATCGAGGACGAGATTCTGGAGAAGATGCTGGAAGCGGAAGAGATTCAGAAGCACTTGCAAGAGGCCGCAGCGCGGTTGGAGAGTGAGCAAGCGCGCGTGGCCGCGGATATTGCGCGACTCGAATCGGAACAGAAGGCCGACCACGACGAGCGGGCCAAGCTGCTAGCCCGCCGCGAGCAAGTCCAGGATGGCTTGAGCGAATCGACGCGGGTTCTCTACCAGCGTATCCGCCAGGCGAGACGCGGCATGGCGGTGGCGGAAGTCCGCGAAGGGCTCTGCACAGCTTGCAATGTCCTCCTGCGCCCCCAAGTCTATAACGAAGTGCAAACCAATGAGGTGCTTTTGACCTGCGAAAACTGCGGGCGCATCATGTTTTACGTCGAGACTGCCCCGGCTCACACGGGCGAATCCAAGGATCCAGGCGCCGAGGCAACGGCGTAGTTCGAAATTCGAAAACCGAAAATCGAAAATGCGCCAAGTCCTGAATTTCAATTCCCGATGTTCGAGCGGGATAGAAGTCGATAGGGCTAATTAGGATTGCGTCCCCCTCGAATTTCGATTTTACAGCATGGCCCAAATCCCTGAAGTTATAGCGCATATCGACGGCGCCTCACGTGGTAATCCCGGCCCGGCAGCTTATGCCGTGGTAATGGAATTTGCCGACGGCGCGAGACTTACCGGCTTTTCTGAATATCTCGGTCGAGCCACAAATAACGTCGCTGAGTACCAAGCGCTTCTCGGGGCCCTCGAATTCGCTCTTAGGAACCGTTACCTACGCATCCGCGTGCAAACCGATTCAGAGTTGTTGGCGCTCCAGATTGAGGGCGTCTATAAGGTGAAGAGTCCTGGGTTGAAACCCCTGCGCGAGCGGGCGCGGCAATTGATTGCGTGCCTGGAATCGTTTTCGATCGAACATGTGCCGCGCGAACAGAATCGCGAAGCCGATCGGCTCGCCAACCAAGCTCTGGACAAGGCGGAGGCAGAGAAGAGGCATCGGGCTGGTGCTCCCCCACGCCTTATTCCCCTGCCCAACCAGGGAGAGGAATCAGGGGCGGGGGATGAGGCGAAAGCCGGCGCGCCGTTGCGCGCCTCCGCCACCTTCCATAAGGGGCTTCTTGAGCCTCACGGACCGCTTTCACTCTTCGAAGGCGAAGTGGTAGATTTGGAAATCCACCGCAAAGAACGAACCGGGAGGTCCAATGTCACAACGGATGGTGAAATGTGTGAAGCTCGGCAAAGAACTTCCAGGCCTCGAGGAGCCCCCATGGAGCGGTGAACTGGGCCAGCGGATATACGACCATGTCTCGCAAGAAGCCTGGAATCACTGGCTGGACTACTTGAGGATGCTCATTAACGAGTATCGTCTGGCTCCTGCCAGTAAGGAAGCCCAGGAATTCATCGCTCAGCAAATGGAACGGTTTTTCTTTGGCGAAGGCTCAGCTCCTCCTCCTGGATACCTTCCACCCCAACGGTAGAAAACTGTGAACACGCCAAACCTCTCTGCCCAGGCCCCACCCCACCTCAAACGTGTCCTGACGCTGTGGGATCTTATCCTGTACGGCATCGTTCTTATCATGCCCATCGCGCCCGTGCCCCTGTTCGGGGTGGCCCAGAAGCTCTCCAACGGCCATGCGGTCACCACCATTTTGCTGGCCATGCTGGCCATGCTGCTGACTGCCTTTAGCTATGGCCGCATGGCGGCCGTCTATCCCTCCGCCGGCTCCGCTTACACCTTTGTAGGTTACGGCCTGAACCCGCACCTCGGCTTTTTGACGGGGTGGGCGATGTTTCTCGATTACCTCATCATCCCTCTCATTTGCACGGTATATGGCGCGCTGACCGTGCAACGCTTGGTACCCGAAATCCCGTATGTGGTCTCGGCCGCCGCCTTCGCAGGGACGATGACCCTGATCAACTTGCGCGGCATTCGCACCACGGCTCGAACCAATTTTGTGCTGGCGACCATCATGAGCGCCGTCATCCTGGCCTTTATCGTGCTGGCTTTGCGCCTTCTGTTTCACCAACAGGGCTGGCACGGCGTCTTCTCGACGCAACCTTTTTATTCTCCCGCCGCCTTCCACGTCTCCTCCATTGCCGTTGGAACTTCGCTGGCCGCGCTCACCTATATCGGCTTTGATGGCATTACCACGCTGGCGGAGGATGCCTTGAATCCGCGCCGGAACGTCCTGTTGGCGACCGTGGGCGTCTGTTTGTTCACGGGACTTTTCGGCGGACTCCAGATTTACCTCGCGCAGCGCGTATGGCCTGACTACCACACCTTTCCTAACCTCGAAACGGCCTTCATGGATGTCACCCGAGTGGTAGGTGGAAAGGTTCTATTTCAAGCTTTGGCCTTTGTCTTGATCCTTGCCAATCTGGGTTCCGGGTTAAGTGGGCAGGCGGGCCTGTCGCGTCTACTTTTTGGCATGGGCCGCGACAACGTTATCCCTCGGCGCTTCTTCGCTTACCTGGATCCGAAGCGAAACACTCCGAGCTTCAATATCGTTATGATAGGCCTGATTGCTTTTTTGGGAGCCATCGTGCTGAATTATGAGCGGGCGGCAGAACTGATTAATTTTGGTGCGTTTCTCGCCTTTATGGGGGTCAACGCGGCGGCCCTGCGGGAATTCTATCTGGCACCTTCGTCCCGCGCTTCCCGGCGGCTGTTTGCGGACGCAGTCGCGCCCATCTTGGGCCTTATCTTTTGCTTCGCCATCTGGGTCAGTTTGCCCACACCGGCCAAGCTACTCGGCGGCTGTTGGTTTGTTGTGGGGACGGTTTACGATGCGGTGAAGACGCGCGGCTTCAAAGAACGCCCCGCGCGCATCGACTTTGGAGAGACCTGATGGCGGCCGCGGAGAACGCGGAGGCACTGCTACCAGGAAGGGGAACGGATGAGCGCGAATGTAAAGCGGAGAGACTTTCTCAAGCTGGGACCGGTATTGACCACGGGAAGTTTCCTTGTGGGAGGGATGCGGGTGCATTTGCTCGCGGAGGAACAGAGAGAGCCGGCCGGCCCGCATTCGGCCAATGACCAAATCCAAATCGCTCTGATCGGGGCCGGGCAGCAGGGCCAATTCGACACTAGAACCGCCCTGCAAGTGCCGGGAGTCAAACTGCTGGCCGCGGCCGACTGCTACGATGGGCGCTTGACGCATTGCAAGGAGCTCTGGGGCAAAGACCTCTTCACCACCCGCGATTATCAGGAGATTCTCACGCGCAAGGATATCGATGCGGTAATCATCGCGGTGCCTGACCACTGGCACAAGCAGGCGGCGCTGGACGCCCTGCATGCGGGAAAAGACGTCTACCTGGAAAAGCCGATGATCCACGTCTACTCGGAGGGGCCGGAGCTCATCGAAGCGGCGCGCCAGACGCAGCGCATCTTGCAGGTGGGTAGCCAGCGGGTGAGCTCGCTGCTCTACAAGAAAGCGCAACAATTCTATCAGGCCGGGGCCATCGGCGAACTGAACAGCGTCACCGCCTGGTGGGATCGTAACTACGCGGTCGGCGCCTTTGATGCTTCCATCCCCTCTGACGCTTCGCCCGAGACCGTCGACTGGACACGATTTCTGGGCGCCACTCCTGAAATCCCCTTCAACCCCGAACAGTTCTTCCAATGGCGGAAATGGCGGGCCTACGGCGGCGGGGTGGCGGGGGACCTGCTCGTGCATCTCTTCAGCGGCACGCATTTCATCACTGGCGCCCACGGCCCCACTCGGGCCCTGGCCACCGGCGGGCTGCGCTTTTATAAGGACGGCCGCGAGTTCCCGGATCTCTTGATGGCGCTGTTTGACTACCCGCAAAGATTCAATCTTTTCCTGCGCGTCAACTTGGTGAGTGGGGGCCCGCGCGTGGATAGCGAAGGCGCCGTTTTCACGGGAAATGAAGGCACCATGCAAATCAGCGGGAGTGGCGCCGCGCTCGGGAGCGATTCCGGCCGCGACGCGGTCACCCTCAGCGGCATGCGCTACCGGCCCGATCCTGGCTTCGAGATCGGTTCCTGGGCCCTCGCCATGCAAAGGAAATTCCTGGAGGAATACAATCAGAAGTACCACTTGCCGCAGCCGCCCGGACCCCCGCCTCGCCAAGAGAGCTTTGTGCCGCCCCCTGGCTACAGCGAAAGCTTGGACCACTTGAAGAACTTCTTTGCGGCTGTGCGCTCGCGCCAGCCTGTGGTCGAGGATGCGGTCTTTGGTTCTCGGGCGGCCGGTGCCGCTTTGTTGAGCAACCTCAGTTATGAACGGGGTGGCCCTGTTCGTTGGGATCCGGAGGAGATGAAACTGGTCTAGCGCAGCGGGACGCGGAAAAACTGTAGCGGAGTCTACGTCGCTATGGCCGGGCGGAAACCGTTGGGGTCTCTTGCGTTGCCAGTTGTCCGTGGTCCGTTGTCAGTTGTTCGTTGCGACGGACAACGGACCACGGGCAACGGACGGCCTTGACGGAGGGAGGTCTTATCATGCAGAGAAAAGGCTATGCCAGGTACTTGCTGGTTCTAGTCTTCCTTTTTCTCGTCTTTTTCGGTGCGTCGCGCGGCGTGGCGCAAGAGGTTCGTCGCCAGCTTCCGGACCATATTCCGCCCAAACGTTCTTCCCAGATTATTGACGGCTTCGGCATCAATGCGGACCTGCCCCGCGACCCTTATTTGCCCTGGGAGCGCTGGTGGTGGGGACGGATGTTCGACGCGGGCGTTAAGTGGATTCGCATTGGCCAGTACGAGAACAGCTCGGATCTGACGAGTTGGGATTACGTGGAGCAAAAGCGCGGGGTGTTGGCGGTCGATCCTCGACTGGACGACTACGTCAATTCCCTCGTCGACAATGGCGTCCACATTCAAGTTCAGCTCATCTACGGCAATCCCATGTACACTTCGCCCTCCGGCATTCTCCCTGACTCCATCGAGCCCAAGCCCGGCTCCTTTCATAACGATGACCGAAGCCTTTATTCCATCTTCTGGCCGCCGCGCACGCCGGAGCAGATTGAGGCCTTCACGCGCTACGCGCGCTTTATGGTGAGTCATTTCCGGGGACGTATCCACTACTGGGCCCTTTGGAACGAACAGGACATAGGCTATTGGAATCCTTGGGGGAACCCGGAAGAATACGGCCATCTGCTGAAGGCGGTGGTCAAGGCGGTGCATGAGAGCGATGCTGAGGCGAAAGTGATTTACGGCGGTCAGGCCGACCCCAGTCGCGACTTCGCCCGACGCGCGCTCGAGGCCTGCGATTGTGCCGCAGGCATCGACGTCTTTGCCTACCACACCTATCCGGGTTACGGCCAGAACCTCAACCCCGAATCCATGGACTATGGCGCGTACGGCCTCGAGTCCCCGGACAAACTGCGCGACTTCGTGCGGCACTTTCCGGGCATCCGTTCTGACATGCAGTTCTGGGATGACGAATTCAATTCCATTCCCTCCTGGCAGGGTTCGGACGAGTCCGTGCAGGCCAAGTACATTCCGCGCATGTTGGTGTACAACTGGGCCGCCGGAGTAAAGACCTTCGTCTGGATACTCACCTCCGCCACCGACGGAAACGAATACGACGACTTCGGACTGATTCACGGGCTGCGCAATGTTCCGGAAGATTTCACTCCCCGTCGTGGCTTCTATTCTTTTCAAAACACCAACGCGCTTTTTTCCGATACCGCTGTTGACCCTTCGATCAAGATCGAGGGTCCCGGCATCCCTGCTCTCCGCCGGGCGTCCGGCTTTCCCTTCTTTGCTTACGGTTTTCGCGCGAAGAACGGCAAGGCGATTGTTGCCTTCTGGCTGGGCGCTCACAGCGAGCCGGGAAATGCCTTTCCGCCCTTTTACGAAAGTCTTACTTTGGAAAACACAGGGATTGAGCACCCCGCTTTGATTGATGTAGTCTCGGGCGAGATCAGACCTTTGGAGTGGAAGAAGGGCACCACCAACGTTCTCGAGTCGGTCCCGGTTCGCGATAGTGTTCTGGCGATTGCAGACGCAAGCTATTTCGATTGGAATGTGCTGCCGGAAGCTCCGAGTTCCCTCCGCGCGCAGCGTGCGCCGGAGGGAGTGAGGCTGAGTTGGGCGGTTCACGGCGGGAATCCGACCCAGACTGCGGTGGAGCGTCGCGTGGGTGAGGAGAGTTGGCAAAGGATCAAGACTCTTCCCGCCACCGTGACGGAGTTCACTGATTCGCAGCTCACTCGTGGCGCCCTCGTCTCCTACCGGGTGCGCGCGCTGAACGATGCCGGGGAATCGGCCTACTCGAATGTGGTTCGCGTCAAGTAGAGCGGCTGTAGCTTTTCCTCAAGCGGGAAGACACGATTCACCACAAAACGTACAGAGATCACAGAGCAAAAACGCTTCGCCTTTTCTCTGTGCTACTATCGGTGAGTTTCTTCGTGGCGCGTGAAGATTTCTATCAGGAACCGTTCTCGTTACCTTGTCTTGAATTTGGAGTCTTGAGTTTTGAATTGCGGCTCTGCCGGGCTGTGAACTCTGCGGCCTCTGTGGTGGGTTTTTGCCCGCTACGGCCACCGGGCCGCGTGGACGCTTTTTTTTGGCACAGAGAAGCTTGGGCCACCGGCCCGCATGCTTAATCTTCGATCGGAGGTTCTTTTATGGGAAAGCTTGCCATCACGGGTGGGAAACCCGTTCGCACCAAGCCCTTTGCTCCCTGGCCGGTTTACGACCGCAAGGAAGAACGGGCCATTCAACAAGTTCTCAAAAGCCGCAACTGGGGTGGTTACCCATTTCCTAATGAGCACGCGAGCGCCTTCGCGCGACGCTTCGCGGAATTCCACCGCGCCAAGTATGGTGTGGCCGTGGCCAACGGCACGGTCGCCATCGAAGTCGCCTTAAAGGCGGTAGGGCTCCAGCCGGGGGATGAAGTCATCGTTCCGGCGTACACCTGGGAAGGAACCGTGGGCCCGGTGCTTCAACTCAACGCCGTTCCCGTTTTCGTCGATATCGACCCCTCAACTTATTGCCTCGACGCTAGTCTGATTGAGAAAGCGATTACCAATAAGACTCGTGTCATTCTGCCGGTCCACTTGGCGATGAGCTTTGCGGATCTCGATGCCATCGGGCGCCTTGCCCGTCAGCACCATCTGCTGGTAATCGAGGATTGCGCCCACGCGCATGGCGGAATGTGGAAAAAGAAGGGAGCCGGGGCGACAGGGGACATGGGCTGCTTCAGCTTCCAGTCGAGCAAGTTGATGACCGCGGGCGAAGGGGGCGCGGTAATCACCAGCAAGCTCGAGTTTTTGGAGCGGGCACAGTCTTACATCAACTGCGGGCGCGCCAGTGAAACCGATAAATTTGGCCACCGCCTGATCGGATTTAACTACCGCATGACCGAGTTTCAGGCTGCCATCCTCGAAGTACAGCTCCAGCGTTTGGCGCGGCAGGCCTCCGTGCGGCAGGGCAATATGGAATACTTCGAGAGCCGAATTGCGGGGACACCTGGACTTGGCTTGCTGAAACGAGACCGTCGGGTCACCCGCGTGGCGGCCTATCAATACGTCTTCAAGTTTCTGCCGGAACACTTTGAGGGGATATCGCGCGCGGCGTTCCTGGGAGCCCTCGAGGAGGAAGGAATTCCCTGCGACGGGCTGTTTTACGAGCCGGTGTACAAGAGCGCGCTGTTCCCGGTCAACGCAGCGGAGTATCCGGCGCTGTCGTGGGGCAGGGAGAGTCCAATCGACTTGCGTAGCCTTTACAATTGTCCTGTCTCTGAACGGGCCGCTTATGAAGAATCCGTCTGGCTGCCCCACCATATTTTCCTTGGCAGCCGCAAGGATGTGGACGATATCGCTGATGGCGTGCTCAAGGTTTGTGAGAACATCGAGGAGCTGCGGGGGCTCGAGCACCCTGCCATTGAGACGAAACAGATGAGCAGGGCGGAACGCCCCAAAGTGGAAAAACGGCAATACTGAGGCGCTGGGATGATGCGCCGGTCGTAAACGCATCGGTCCTAGGCCTTACGCAAATTGCTTCAACTGCCACGTATATCGAGAGCTTCCAGCGCCGCGCAACGGGTGCCGGTGTGAGTGCTGCCTTTGACCCGGCAGTCATCTCGGGTTTGGGCTGCGCAGGGCCGGTTCTGTGGAGAGGCGGCACCTAGTGCCCGTGCAGGCCGGCTTGGCAGTTTGGACTTGCATCGGCCGGCTGGCAAGGGTAGTCTTCAGGTATGACCGTGGAAGCGATCAAAGCGGCGATTGAGCAGCTCGCGGAGCCTGAGCGCCGGGAATTGGCAGACTGGTTTGAGCAGCTTGAAGAACAGGCTTGGGACACCGAGATGCAGCAAGATCTTTCTCCGGGCGGTCGCGGCCATCACCTGGTCGAGAAAATCAATCAGGAAATCGATGAGGGTAAATTTAGTCCGCTAGAAGAGGGCCTACGCTCTCGGCAAGAGCACCCTTGAACTTTACCTCTCATGCCTCCCCGGAATTCTGGGCCCTCTACAACAGCCTGCCGAAAGGGGTCCAAGAGCAAGCCAGGAAACAATATGAGCTTTTCGCGCAGAACCCCTTTCATCCGTCGCTGCGCCTGAAGCCGGTTGGCTCTTTTTGGTCGGTGCGTGTTTCGCGGTCCTATCGCGCTTTGGCGGCACGCCGTGGAGACCAGTTTTTCTGGTTCTGGATCGGCTCGCACAGCGACTACGAGGGGCTAATTTCCGCAACGTAACGCAAGACAAGAAACGCGCGCGCGTCCGCCAGTGTCGTAGCGGTCTACGATTTCCCGAAGAGGCCTCCTTCCGGCAAGACATGCTAAACGGTATACCCTCCGGCAGCATGCCATTCTGGAAGCGTATGACAAGCTCCGGAAAAATGGGAATTCGTGGAGGCCGTGCAGCTTTTTCAGCGTCCTGCTAATATGGGAATGCACGGAGACCGAGGACGGCCAAGTCGGCCAGGGATTGAGCGTGCTGGAGTTGGCTTCGGCCGAACATGAATCCCAGGACTCAGGAGATTTATGAAAATTAACACCGGTTTTGGCTCAAAGTGTTTAGTGGTCGGAGCAGGCTTAATTGTTTCGTCTCTTGCTTTTCATGCGGCTGTTCCGGCAGTCAATGGGGAGGCGATTTACAAAAACAATTGCATGATGTGCCACGGTGCTGACGGAAAGGGATTCCCCGCCCTCAAAACCCCCGACTTCACCGATCCCAAGTGGCAGTCATCCACTAAAGACAAGGAGATCAGGGAAGTCATCAAGAATGGCAAGAAAGGGACGGCGATGGTTGCCTTCGGGAACAAGCTTAATGACCAGGAAATCTCAGCCGTCATTGCTTACATCCGCTCGCTGAAGCAGAAATAGGAAGGGTAGGAGTCAGAAGTCACGAAAACCCTCTCTGGATTCTTCCCTGATTGTTGTTTTCTTGTGACTCCTGACTCCTAACTTCTGACTCCTGCTCTTCAGTGCCCACTTCCGGCCAACTCGCGGACGATGTCGCCCACGAAGGTTTTGGCATCGCCAAAGAGCATCAAAGTTTTGTCAAGGTAATAGAGGGGGTTATCGATGCCGGCAAACCCTGGGCTCAAGCTGCGCTTAATAACCATGACGGTGCGGGCCTTGTCCACCTCAAGGATCGGCATGCCGTAGATGGGGCTGCTTTGATCGGTCTTGGCGGCGGGATTGGTCACGTCATTCGCTCCGATCACCAAGGCCACGTCGGTCTGGGGGAATTCGGGATTGATCGTGTCCATATCCATCAGCTTGTCATAAGGAATGTCGGCCTCCGCCAGCAGAACATTCATGTGGCCGGGCATGCGTCCGGCCACGGGATGGATGCCAAACTTCACATCCACGCCCCGCTTGGTCAGGGCATCGTAAAGCTCCCGGACCTTATGTTGCGCCTGGGCCACGGCCATCCCATAGCCAGGCACAATCACCACACTATTGGCAGCGCCCAGAATTGCAGCCGCTTCTTCCGCGCTGGCGCTGCGCACGGTCCGCTCTTCCTTCTCCGCGCCGGCAGAAACTTGAACCTGGCCGAAGGCGCCAAACATCACGTTCGTAAATGACCGGTTCATGGCCTTGCACATGATCACGGAGAGGATGAAGCCGGAAGAGCCATCCAGGGCTCCGGCCACGACCAGGACCTTGTTGTTAAGCACAAAGCCCAATAGCGCTGCTGAAAGACCCGCGTAAGAGTTCAGGAGCGAAATGACCGTCGGCATGTCGGCTCCGCCGATGGGGGTGACCAGCAGCACGCCAAAGACCAGCGAAATGCCGACCATCAGCGGGAAAAGTCGAGAGTGCTCGGGATGAACAATTAACCAGAGTGCTATCAGCACGGCCCCTCCGAGTACAGAAAGGCTGACGAAGTTCTGCCCCTCGTAAGTAATGGGGCGCTGCGGCAGGATTTCCTGGAGCTTTCCTGCCGCAATCAGACTCCCGGTGAAGGTGAGCGACCCGATGATCACTTCCAGCGCAATTTCCACCATGTCGAACTTTGACACGTGAGGCAGGCGCACGTAATACTCAGCGATACCAATCAACGCCGCAGCCAGCGCCCCAAAAGCGTGGCTCAGGGCAGTCCGCTGGGGCACGGCAGTCATGGGGACCATTCCAAGTGGAACACCTGTGATCGCCCCTACCACCAGAGCTACCACAATCCATTTGTACTCGATGATTTCGTAGTTGCAGAGAGTGGCGACCACCGCCAGGGCTGCCCCAATTTCCCCCGCCAGGACGCCATGGCGCGCGCTCGCCGGCGAACTCAGCCACTTGAGCGCCAAGATAAACAAAACCACCGCGATTAAGTAGGCAAAGTCGATGAGTTGTTGCGCAGCGAGAGGATTCATGGTTTTTTGGTCCTGCTGAGTTTGAACATGCGCAGCATGCGGTCGGTAATGAGGAAGCCGCCAACCATATTGCTGAACGCGGCGGCGATGGCTACCGCTCCGAGAACTGTGGAAAGGGTACTTTCATGCCGGCCGGTGATGAGGATGGCGGCAACCACCACAATCGCGTCAAGCGCGTTGGTGAGGGACATCAGCGGCGTGTGAAGTAGCGGCGACACTCGCCGGATTACTTCGAATCCGATGAAGCCTGCCAGCACGAAAACGTACAGGTTATTGAGAAAGGTCGAAGTCATTATCTCCTCCTACAGCCCTGCTAAGCGGTCTTTGCCGGGAGCGAAAAGAACTCCCGCACCCGCGCGTTGACCACCTCGCCCCCCTGGGTCACCAGGGTTTCGCGGGTGATCTCGTCCTCGAGGTTGATCTCGATCTTCCGGTCTTTGGTCAGGTGGTCAAGAAACGCCACGACGTTTCGCGCGTACATCTGGCTGGCATGGTAGGGCACGGTACTCGCCAGATTGATATAACCAATGATGGTAACATCGTGCTCGACGACCACTTGGCTTGCCTGCGTGAGCTCGCAATTGCCCCCCCGCTCCGCCGCCACGTCCACAATCACCGAGCCCGGCGCCATCTTCTCCACCATGTCGCGCGTCACCAGCAACGGCGCTTTCTTGCCTGGGATGACCGCCGCGGTAATCACGACATCGCTCTCCGCCACCACGCGGCTCAGCAACTCCCGTTGACGTCGATAAAACGACTCGTCTTGCGCCCGCGCGTAGCCACGAGAATCCTGGGCATCCTGGGCCTCGACCGGAAGCTCAACAAACCGCCCGCCCAAGCTTTGCACCTGCTCCTTGGCTGCCGGCCGCATATCGTAGGCAGAGGCCACGGCCCCCAACCTTCGCGCCGTGGCTATGGCCTGAAGCCCTACCACACCGGCGCCGATGATGAAAACGCGGGCGGGCGTGATGGTTCCTGCTGCCGTGGTAAGCATGGGGAAGAGACGCGGAAGCCGGTCCGCCGCCACCACCACCGCTTTGTAACCGCAGATAGTCGCCATGGAAGAAAGAGCGTCCATGCTCTGGGCGCGAGTGGTACGCGGCATAAGCTCGATGGAGAATGCCGCAACTCCTGTGGCCGCAATTTCCTGAACGGTGTTCACTGACCCGAGCGGTCGCAAAAACCCGATCAGCACTTGGCCAGGCCGAAGCAGCGGCAAGTCCGCCTTGCCGGTTATGTCGTTTGATCCGTAGCAGAGCACTTGGAGCACCACATCGGCGGCTTTGAACACCTCGGCTCGCTCCCGCAGAATCTTGCCTCCTTTGCCGACGTATTCCGCATCCGGGTAGCCAGCCGCAGCTCCCGCCCCCGACTCGACCACCACCTCGAAACCCGCTTTGAGTAGACTCGGAATTACCGACGGCACCAGCGCCACACGCCGCTCTCCGGGAAAGCTCTCCTTAGGAATTCCGACGATCATGCCGTTTCCTCCCCGAATTCATTTTCGCTTCTTGAGCTTCGCCTTCTTACTTGGGCGCCCGACTTTTTCTCGAACTCTTATCTCGCCGTATAATTCTCAAACAACTACCTTTGCTACTGCAAGCGTATTTCTCAACGTGTCTCAGGCAGCATTCTGTGCCATGACCATTAACCATACGTCCAGCCGGGCACGCTTTCATAATCAGCCCTCTTCCCCAAGGAGTATTTGTGATAACGGCGTCTACGCTGTCATTCCGAGCGGAGCCCCGGACCGAATGGTCCAGGGCGGAGCGAGGAATCACGCTCTGAGTGTTTTCAAGGCAGTGCGAGATGCCTCGTCGCCTGCGGCTCCTCGGAATGACAGACTAATCGAGTTTTCACACAGGCTCCCAAGGGCTGAGCGTGTCCCACACCCTTCGTTGGACGCCGGGGGTGCTCGATACGCTGATGCCCTTTCAGCGCATGGCGCTTGGTCGACCAACTACCTCGCGTCCACGAGGCCACTCGTCATTACGCGCGCACCCCCGGCGTCAGGCAGAAGAAGAATCTCCCCAGTGCGGGCCCCGTTTGTGGTACGCTTCGCCGTGGGGCGATATGATTCGCATTAGGCGGAGGATTACATTCTTATGAATATTGGGGTTATCGGAGCAGGCTATGTGGGGCTAATCACCGCCGCGGGCATGGCTGAAACTGGCCACCGGGTTATCTGTGTGGACGACGACTTGCATAAGATTGAAGTTCTAAACTCAGGCAGGATGCCCTTCTACGAGCCGGGCCTGGAAGACTTGGTCGAGCGCAACCGGCGGGCGAAGCGGCTCGAGTTCGTTTCTCATATAGAAGAGGCCGTGGCAGAGTGCCAGGCCATCTTTATCTGCGTGGGGACTCCACCCATGGAGACTGGTGAAGCGGACCTTTCCTCGGTGGAGTTAGTAGCGCGGAGAATCTCGGAGTGCGCCCGTGGCTACCACTTGGTGATTGAAAAGAGTACTGTCCCCGTGCAAACCGGGCGTCGCCTTCAGAAGCACTTTGGCGTATACGGAAAAAGCTCCCAGTTCCATTGCGACGTAGCCTCCAATCCCGAGTTCCTGCGCGAAGGGTCGGGTGTCGAGGACTTTTTTCATCCCGACCGTATCGTTGTCGGGGTTGACACGGAAAAGGCGGCCGCGCTCCTGGAGGAGATTTATCAGCCAGTGCTCGAGCAAAGCTTTGTCTGTCCCGTTCACGAGAATTGCGCAAGCCGCTCGCGTGTGCCCTTCGTGGTCACGGATATCAACAGTGCGGAGCTAATCAAGCATGCTTCGAATTCCTTCCTGGCCATGAAGATTTCCTTCATTAACATGATCGCGGACCTGTGCGAAGCCGTGGGAGCGGACGTCGGTAAGGTGGCCGAGGCAGTCGGCATGGATAAAAGGATCAGCGCCAGCTTCCTCAGACCCGGTGTGGGATTTGGTGGCTCCTGCTTTCCCAAGGACGTTCAAGCCTTCGTCCGGGTGGGCCAGGATGCCGGTTGCGATTTCGCGCTGCTGCGCGAAGTAGAACGAATCAACCAGCGGCGCATCGATCTTTTCGTCAACAAAATCAAGGAAGAGCTTTGGGTGGTACGCGGAAAACGGATCGGAGTTTGGGGACTCGCGTTCAAACCCCGCACCGACGATGTTCGATCTTCCCCGGCGCTGGCGGTCATCCGGAGATTGCTTGCGGAAGGGGCCCTGGTGCGGGCTTACGATCCCCAGGCCATGGAAAAGGCTAAAGCGCAGATCCCTGAGATTGAGTTTTGCGCAGACGCCTATGCGGCAGCTCAAGGTGCGGAAGCCGTACTGGCTCTGACCGAGTGGGAGGAATTCTTGCGCCTTGATTTGATGAAGGTTCGCCAGATCATGGCGCGCCCACTGATTCTTGATGGTCGCAACATGTTTTCCTGCGCCACCATGGCCGCACATGGGTTTGAATACGTGGACATCGGCAGCGGATCGTCGGCTCGTAAGCACCAACTCGGCGCGAGCTAGGGCCGTAGAGGCGGCTTTTGGCCGGCACCTGGCGAGGTAAACTCGCCACTCCAGACAAGGGAGTTTTATGAGGGTCGTCATTACAGGTGGGGCAGGTTTCCTGGGAAGTCATCTTTGCGAGCAATTGCTAAGTGCGGGACACCAGGTTTGCTGCGTGGATAGCCTTATTACTGGCCGCTTGGAGAACGTTGCGGCGTTTGATAAGAACCCGGGATTCGCGTTTATTCGCCACGATGTCACCAAGCCGATAAAAGTGGAAGGGCCCGTCGATGCCGTGATGCACTTCGCTTCTCCCGCGAGCCCTGTGGATTACCTCCGCCTGCCCATCCAGACACTTAAGGTGGGATCGCTCGGGACTCATAACGCTTTGGGACTTGCCAAAGCCCGAGGCGCGCGGTTCCTCTTGGCCAGCACTTCAGAAGTCTACGGGGATCCGGAAACGAGCCCGCAAGCGGAGGACTACTGGGGACATGTCAACCCGGTGGGACCGCGTGGGGTTTACGACGAAGCGAAACGGTTCGCCGAGGCCATAACCCTGGCGTATCATCGCTATCACCGCCTGAATACGCGCATCGCCCGCATCTTCAATACCTACGGCCCTCGGATGCGGCCTAATGACGGCCGCGTCATCTCCAACTTCGTCGTGCAGGCTTTGCAAGGTGAGGACCTCACCATTTACGGAGACGGGACGCAGACCCGCAGCTTTTGCTACGTCTCGGACCTCGTTGAAGGAATTCTCCGATTGCTCTTTCACAACGGCGTGAACGAAGCAAGCTCGTCGGCAAGCCCCGAGACCGTTCACCAACCCGTCAACCTGGGAAACCCCACAGAACTTACCATCGCTGAAATCGCCGCGCTGATCATCCGGTACACCGAGAGTTCAAGCCGACTGGCCCACCATCCCTTGCCTGTGGACGATCCTAAATGCCGCCGGCCGGACATCTCTCGCGCTCGAGGTCTTCTGCGCTGGGAACCGCGCGTCAGCTTGGAAGAAGGGCTTGGCCGGACGATTGAGTATTTTCGCCACCTGTAGGATTCTTGCCAAGAAACCCATCTCCCGCAGTTGAGGAGGGATCAGCCGTAAGAGAAACCTGTTCCTAATCACCTGCCCGCCGGGCGGCGGGCTGGGGTTTAAGGTTTAAAACTATCTGGAACCACCAATTAGGCTGGTAGTTGATCTGGACCGGGACCCCTCGCAGCTCGCCAGTTGTTCCAAGCACGACACTGAAATCAGTTTTGGCGCCGGACTGCTGGTTGTAGACCTGGAACTGTAATTCTTTGAGGTCGCGGTATGATTGGGTGAGCTTCTGCCCCTTCTCCTTCAAGGTAATGTGGACATCTTTGCTGGTCACCGGAATCACACGCTGTAAAGTCAGCGTGTAGGGGCGGGCATTGTACACATAACACAAGGAAACAGGGCCTTTCACCCCGGTCAGGGATCGCTCCAAAAGTTCCTCCGTTGTAGATAGAAAACCCCCGCGCCTGCTGCACTCGCGACGCGCCTGACCGTCCAAGGTGCGGAACTTCCGCGCTTGGCCATCCCCCAATTGGTTCAAGGCCAGCTTCTGGGCACCCGCGAGGTGGTGCATGTCGTAATCCTCGTCGCTATAAAAAGGAACTGTGGTCGAGATAGCCTGAGTGCCATCTACTCGGCTGATAATGGCTTCAAAGCGATGCTTTCCCGCGCTTTTCTCGTGGGCGAGTTCGTGCTGCATGGCCGACACAGATTGGCCTTGTGAAGACTTCATGAAGCCTACAAAGGCGCTCGCCTCCGGAGTGTTACTGCCATCCAATTTAACGACTTCAGTTCCTGCGCCCCAACGGTTCATGGCGCGCGGGGTCCTGGCAGGATCAGAACCAAAAAGCAACTGGATCATGCGGAGACTCGGATCGTTCGCCGCCTGGCCGGTCTTGATGTAGCCGTCCCCTAGGTCATCCCGGCTGACCCAAAAAAACAGCAGCCTGAGGCGGCAGGTCAAGATGTAGTCGTATTCGGCGCGAATGTGGGGCGTTGCCTGAATCCAGCTCACCGCCTGGGCAATCGCCGCTGCATCGGACTTGTCGGGTCCCGAGGGAATGGCAAAGCAAGTCCCTGCCAGAAGCAGGGCGCAGACAATCGACCTGGAATGATCCAAATAGACCTCCGAGAAAATTATCAGGGAATCAAGAAGCAAGAAGCAACAAGGAAGAATGAAGAATCGAGAAGGAAAAACCAAGGAAGAATCAACAACCGGGTATGAACACTGGCGGCAAAAAGGGTTCTTTGCTCACCCAATCTCCCGATCAGGCAAGCTTCTTGCTTCTTGCTTCATGCTTCTTCCCCCTTCCTTCCTCAATCGACCATGGGAAGTCGAGTCAGCTCGAAGAAGTGGTGGCCCATAATGGCGAGGGTGATAGCCTTGCTAAAATGGTGACGATGCCGGCGCACGGTCTGGGCGAGGAACTTCCAATACTCCTTGCGGTAGTTGTGGACAATTCCCTGTCGCCAGAGCGATCTGGCCAGCGCCATGAAATCGGAGAACACTACCGGCGAACGCGCCGCCTCCCCCAGTTGGGAGAGGAAGGCGGAAGCACGCTCGAAATACTCCTTGGGGCTGTAAATCGTTTGCAGGATGCGCTGGTAGCCGTCGAGGAGCTGTTGTTTATCCATCTTGGGGATAAAGTTCAGATCAAGGTGGGTGTTGCTGCCCAGACTCTGTTTTAGAAGCCGGCCTTCGGTTTTCAAACGCCGCCACAATTGGGTGTTGGGCAGGGCGGTGAGCAGGCCGACCATGGAAAGGGGGATGGCCGCCTCGCGGATGAATTGAATCTGCCGCTCAAAAACGTTGGGTGGATCGTTGTCGAAGCCCACGATAAAACCCGCCATGACTTCGATCCCGTAAGCTTGGATGAGTTTCACGCTCTCCCGCAGATCCTTGCGCAGGTTTTGGAATTTCGTCGTCTCCTTGAGACTCTCCGCCACAGGCGTCTCGATTCCCAGGAACACGCGCGTAAAGTGAGCCTGGCGGAGCAGCCGCAGCAAGTCTTCATCCTCGGCCAGGTTCACAGAAGCCTCGGTGTAAAGTGAGAACGGATATTTATGCCCACGCATCCACTTGATCAGTTCCGGCAGCAACACTTTCACGTTCTTTTTGTTGCCGATGAAGTTGTCATCCACCATGAAGACCGGCCCCCGCCAGCCTTTATTGTAAAGCTGCTCGAGTTCAGCACAGAGCTGTTCGGGCGTTTTGGTGCGTGGGCGGCGACCGTAGATCTCGATGATGTCGCAAAACTCGCAGGTAAACGGGCAGCCACGTGAATACTGCACGGCCATCGAGCTGTAGCGGCCCAATTCGGCTAACTGCAGATCAGGGAGGGGCACGCGCGTGACGTCGGGAAGTTGCGGCTTGAGGTAATGCGCTCGCGCCGCGCCGCACTCGAGTTCGGACGCCAGCGCGGGGATGATTTCTTCCGCTTCTCCTTCCACCACGTGATCTGCCTGGGCGATGGCGCTATCCTGTGCGCTGGCGATGGGGCCGCCTACCACGGTGCGCAAACCTCGAGCTTTGCAACGCGCAATCTGCGCCTTCATCGAGGGACCCTGCACCAGCATGCCACTAAAGAAAACCACGTCGGCCCAGTCGAGGTCGGAATCTTTCAGCCGCCTGACATTCATGTCCACCAGACGCTTCTGCCAGTGGCGAGGGAGGAGGGACGAGACGGTCAATAGACCGAGGGGTGGATAAGCCGAGCGCTTTCCCTGAAAAGGCAGAGCGTGCTTGAAGCTCCAGAAAGTGTCAGGGAATTCGGGATAAACCATGAGTACTTTCATGCTGCTGAGATGCTCCTTAGCGTTTCATTTTAAATTGCCCCAAGGTCCATCCAATCTACCACGTTCAGTCTCGAGAAGCTAGAAAGAAAATTCATGTTGGTGCGAAATGAAGTAGTAATCCTCCGGCGGAAGGGCTTTGCTGGCATCCGCGCTGCGCCTTCCGGCAGGGCCCGCCCAGCACATCCGGCGAAGGGGTCCGGCTCCCGGGAAGGAGCTAAATGAGTAGTCCCACAGGTAAGGGATGAATCTCACGGGCTGGAGTTTCGATATTTGTGTTCCGATTCTCGCTTTCGTCCAGATCGCCGGGTGGGGGGTCAGTTGCACGGCGAGGAGGGATGAGCGCGGATCTATAACTCATCGACGCATTGCCAGGCAAGATCGCGGACGGAGCGCGACCTCCGTCCCGTGCTACGAGCTTACCGCTTCCCACCCTTCGCGTAGGATGAAAGGTATGAGGCACAGAGCTGCGACGGGGTCTGCCCACTTTATTCCCCAGGCGGCGTTGACTGACAGTCCGGCCAGGGCGATCCAAGCCATGTAACCACAGACTGCCGATTCCGCTGCATCCGCTCTCAAAGCCGCGCTTGAAGCGGCGACTGATAACTTCCGCTTTTGGCCGGCCAGCCAGGGCATCACCACAGCAGCAACCAGTAGGAGAGCAATTCCTGCCAGACTGGGGCGCGCTTCCCGCCTCCCGAGCAGTGCCGCTCCGGAAGCGAGCAGCACAAATGCCGCCAAGACAAAGAGCAGGCCGCCGGCGATTCGAGAAGCGAACTTCTCGGCGTTCATTGCCGTGGAATAAAAGCGGAACCGCCAGTAAACCACCAGAGCAGAAACCAGCTCGAGGGCGCTATCGCCGCCGAAGGCGAGCAGGGCCGGGCTGTGCGCCCTCCAGGCAGCGCCCAGCGAGACCGCCGCTTCCACGCACATCCAGATGAGCGTGAAAGCCTGAATGCGCAGAATCCGTCGCTTGACATCCGGTTGCAGGGGGACGATTACGTCAGTCATGGTCTCATTATGCACACTACGCACCGACAAGCACACACCAAGCATCTGAACATATCGCACCGTTTGGTGGTAGAATTCACCCGCCTTGTCCAAACCGGTCCACAAATTGGAATTCCGCCTGCTCAGAGAATTCGAGCGCCTGTTTGAGGGGCACATGTATCGCCACAGGTCGTCGAATCAAGGCGACTGGGTGGCGACGCATCTTTACGAGGACCTTATGGCCATTGGGAGGTCCGCAAAGTTGGCTGGGGCAGTAAGGCAGCGTCGCGGTGTTCTTAACGTGCAGAACCGCAGAAGAGGGGTCGCTGCGCGACGCGGAGATGGCACTTTCGGGGAGATCATTCCGGGTGAGGTGGCCATTGTTGATTCTGGCTACGTAGTGGCAAGGGGGCCTATCGCGACTGTCGAAATCGGGGTCGAGGTAAAGATCCTGGCAAAGGCGATGATCAAGCAGATAGACCGCGTGATCAATGACCTGCGCAACCAAGTTTCTCAATTCCGGCGTGGGGGTGGAAACCCGATTTGCGTAGGCATTGTGGGCGTGAATCGAGCGGAGCGTTGCGTCAGCTACGAGGGAGACAGAGCCTTCCCTACTACAGGACATAGTGGGTTCATGCATCCTTACCAAGAGGCGCCCGAGGCAGAACACCGCCTCGTCGCTGACGCGGCACCAGCATTCGACGAGTTCCTGGTGTTGCGGTACCGTGCGACGAACGAACCGCCCTATTCGTTTGAGTGGGTGAATTACAAAGATGCGAGGCTCGACTACGCAGCAGCTCTTACTCGGATTTGCACCCGATACCAACAGAGATTTTAGGAGTGCTCGCGCACAACGATTTGTGGGCTCGATTCGGCGAAGAGGCTCTCAAGTTCTGACTCTAACCGGGATTTTGCCATTTTGACGTAAGAGGGTTCAATCTCAACTCCGACGCTGTTCCGATGGCAGCGTGCAGCGGCCAACAATGTGGTTCCCGTGCCCATGAACGGGTCCAGAACGGTATCGCCCACAAAAGAAAACATGCGAACCAACCTATAGGCCAGTTCCGCGGGGTAAGGAGCCGGATGGCTCTTAGTGGACTCCCCCGTAAGACCATTCCACACCTGCTGAAACCATGCCTGGTGTTCCTCCTTAGTCAGCCTGGAAGCCTCCCTCTGCTCGTCGGTCGGCTGCCTGTATCCCCCAGGTTTTCGGAGCATCAGGATAAACTCCACATCGTTCTTGACAATGGCGTTCGGCTCGTAAGGCTTGCCAAGGAAGCCCGCGCCATTCCCGTTCTCCACCTCGTAGTGGGCATTGGCGATCTTGTACCAAAAAATCGGAGAGAGGTTATCAAACCCGATTTTCCGCGCTCGGACAATAATGTCGGCGTGCAATGGCATCACCATGTGCCGACCGTGCTTTCGCCTTGAGAGGCAAACATCTCCAACCACACACACCAATCGCCCGCCCGGGACTAAGACTCGGAAGCAATGACGCCAGACCTTCTCGAGCTCGTCATGGAATGCGTCGTAATCGGCAATCAGGCCCAACTGACTTTTGTTGAGCGGGTATTCCTTCAGTGTCCAATACGGTGGCGAAGTGACAATCAGATGGATGGATTCCGAAGGTATCCAATCCAAATGCCGAGCATCGCCCTCATGCAAGATGTGCTTAGTTGCCGCGGGTTGTTGAACGGTTGCCGGTGCTGCCATTGGCTTCCATCTTAGCACAACGCGCACTGTCATCCTGAGCGAAGCGAAGGATCGCCGCAGTTCGCTCTTCCCCGTCACCCTCGTTCCATTCGACTTAAAAGCTGCGCGGGGTCTAGCCTAAGCGGACTGCCGAGATTCTTCGCTTCGCTCAGAATGACAAGCGAAGGGCCAGGATGACATACCTTCTACGCCGCCACCTTCTCCGAAACCACTTTGGCCAGGGCGAAGAGGAGCAGGTAATCACGGCCGCCGGCCTTCGAGTCTGTTCCTGACATGTTGAAGCCGCCAAAGGGGTGGCCGCCCACCAGGGCAAGGGAGATGATTCAGAATCCCTGGAGGCATTCCTGCCTTGATCTTAGCACAGCATTTCGTAAGTTCGATTCAATCCTGGCCATCCTTCCGCAAGTTACGCATATATTTCATTCGGCGCCAGTCTCCGCCTCGGACCGTCAGCTTATCCGCCAGATCCCGGAGTAGCTCATCGGCGGCGGCGTGGCCGGCCTCGGCAGCCTCGTAGACGAGCTGAAGGCCAGTCATCGCGTCGCTGAAGTGGCGCAGGCGCTCGTGCAGCTCGGGCGTCGTGTCGGGCTGGTGGCCAGGAGTGGGTTTCGGATTCGACGTTCCATATTTCAGACCGGTGGGTGGCCGAGCTTCCACGCTCGGCCTGACGGCGGCAGGGGACTCGAGATTTGAGATTTGAGACTTCTGTCCGAAGGGTTCCGGAATTCCCTGGTCCCTGGCCAGTTGTCGCATCTTTTCTATAGCAACCTCACTAGGCCGGCGAACCTCTCGCTCCCATTGTGAAACGGCGGCGTCGCTGCATCCTAGTAGACGGGCGAACTTACCCCGACTCAGCCCTAGCTTTCCGCGAAAGGACTTAATGTCGCGCCCTAAAAAAACTGTCGAAATCCCGAAAATCTCTCTTGACATCATTCAGTGACCATATACACTGAATATGTTCAGTGAATTCGGCAACGTAAGTTGCCTGCGGGACAAGCGTAATGGAAAAGACATGGAAAAACAATCCCAAACTGGGGCCCGCGACCATGATTCTAGTGCGTCGCACGCATGCCGCCGGAACGGGAATTGCGCGGGTGGACGGCCTCAGTGAAAGATGTGTCGCGCGGACGATTTGCGGCTTGCGGCGTTCGTGACCACATACGCTGAATATGTTCAGTGAATTCGGCAACGTAACTTGCCAGTGCGACAAAGGTAATGGAAAAGACATGGAGAAACAATCTCAAACTGGGGCCCCCGACGCTGCTTCTAGTGCGCCGCACGCACGCCGCCGGAATGGGAATCGCGCGGGTGGACGGCCTCAGTGAAAGATGTGTCTCGCGCATGCCTTGCAGCTTGCGGCATCCGTCCGGGGAATTCCTGGAGGTGATCGGGCCGGCGCTGCTGAATCTGAGCGCACGCTTGCAGACTATCGCAACCCAACATGAGGCAAACGATCATGCTTAAAGCGCCAGGGGCGATCATCGAATGCCGGCGACCGCGGCGGTCGCCATCGGTCAGGGAAGAGTGGCGCGAGCAGGCGACGCGCGGGATCGAGCGGCTGTGCAGGCTGGCGGAGGCCGACGACCAGGAAGCCCTAGGACGGCTGAGGGCGGTTCGGCAGTTTCTGCGTGCCGCGCTGGAATACTTGCAGGCCGCGGAGCGGTTCAACTGTGCCTTTGGGACAGACGATCCCCGACTCAATATTCCGAGTTCCACAGCAGAGGCATGGACAAGCTTTCTTCATTAACGCCCTGTGTCCGGCTGAAGATATGGGTAAAGGTTAGCCCTTGGCCGGGGCGGGCCGGGGGCTGTGATTGGAGAATGCAACGGAAATTAGTTGGCGACACCTTGCCGTTGCGCGCGAGCGGGGCTTCGAGCCTAAGAACACCCGTGCCGAATAACTCGAAAACTATCCGGCAACCTTCTCCGAAACAACTTTGGCCTGGGTGAAGAGCAGCAGGTAATCACGGCCGCCGGCCTTCGAATCAGTTCCGGACATGTTGAAGCCGCCAAAGGGGTGGCCGCCTACCAGGGCTCCGGTACATTTCCGGTTGAAATAGAGGTTCCCCACAAAGAACTCCTCTGCGGCTTTCTCCAATTTCTGGCGGTTTTTGGTGTACACGGCCCCCGTCAGTCCATACTCGGTGTTGTTGGCGATATCCAACGCTTCATCAAAGTTCCGGGCCTTGAGGACCGCCAGCACCGGCCCGAAAATTTCTTCCTGCGCGATGCGGGCCTGGGGAGCGACGTCCGCAATCACCGTGGGCTGGATGAAGTATCCCCCTCCGGGAGCTTCCGCGCCGCCGGCAACCAGACGCCCCTCCTTCTTGCCGATCGCAATGTATTCCAGGATAGACTGCTTTGCCCGGGCATTAATCACCGGACCCATGTAGCTGTCGAAGCGCGTGGCGGGGCCGACCTTGATCTGTTCCACCCGATGCTGGAGCTTTTCGAGGAAGGCTTCATAAACCGACTCCACCACGATAGCCCGCGAGCACGCCGAGCATTTCTGGCCCTGGTAGCCGAAGGCGGAGACGGTGACCCCATCCGCCGCCGCTTCCAAATCTGCCTCACTGTCCACCACAATAGAGTTCTTGCCGCCCATTTCCGCAATCACGCGCTTCACCCAAATCTGACCCGAGCTCGTTTTTGCCGCTACCCCGTTGACCTGAAGCCCCACCTCCTTCGAGCCCGTAAAGGCCACAAAGCGCGTTCGCGGGTGCCCTACCAGCATGTCACCGACTGCGCCACCGGGGCCGGGAAGATAGTTCACCACCCCTGGCGGCATTCCCGCCTCCTCCAGCGCCTCGAAAAGCTTATACGCGATCACAGGTGCATCGCTCGAGGGCTTCAGGACTACGGTGTTTCCAGCCACTACGGAAGCCAGGGTCATTCCGGTGGTGATGGCGAGGGGGAAATTCCAGGGCGGAATTACGGCCCCCACTCCCAGAGGCAGGTAACGCAGAAAATTCCTCTCGCCGCGAACCGGAGTGAGGGGTTGCGGTGGGTCAAGCCGGAGGATTTCGCGGGCGTAGAACTCCGCAAAGTCGATGGCTTCCGCCACGTCCGCATCAGCTTCCGCCCACGTCTTTCCTACCTCGTAACACATCCAAGCGGCGTATTGGTACTTGCGCTCCCGTACGATCCGCGCGGTCGCCAACGCGAGTTCCGCGCGCTGTTCTGCCGGTGTGTGACTCCAGGTCTTGAAGGCCTCATCCGCGGCGCGGATGGCTCGCTCCGCCAGGCCCGCGTCGGCCTTGGAAATCACTCCCACGGTCTGATCTTTCTGACTGGGGTTAAATGAGGAAAACTTATCGTGGGTCTTGATCCTCTCCCCGTTGATCACAAGATCGTATTCTCGGCCTAATTGCTCCCCGACTTCGGCTAGGGCTTCTTTCATCCGTCGCTCGTGCTCTGGGTTGCCCTTGAAGTCGCGAAGCGGTTCATTCCTGAATTCATCGAGTTGCATGGACATGTCTCCTCCCTAAGAGACGCGAAACAGGCATTATAACGGTTTCGCGCCGGGACTAACAAATGGGAAGGCAACGCGGTGCTGTGCTGCATCAGCGATCGGGAAGGAACTACGCAGGGTGGCCAAGGAGGGGGAATTTCGTGATAGCTTGTTCTGCTGGAAGTGGGGAAAATGGTTTCCGGGGCCAGTGCGACATTTTGTCTGACCCCTCGCCCCCGCCCTTCTTATCTCCCCAGCAGCGCCCAGGCGTTCTCTTCTGCCTGGGCGCGGCAAGTCCCGAAGCCGCGCCCGGCAAGCTCACAGAGGAACCCCCTCACCCGTCGCGCGACGGCTGGAGAGAGCGCCCTCGCGCGACACCCTCTCCCCCAAAGGGGAGAGGGCTAGGGCCTTCGACGAATCCTGACTCCTGAATCCTTCCCCTCACCAAGTAAGTCTCAGCGCGAACTGGATCTCGCGCGGGTCGCCCGGCCCGCCTGAGGCCTGCCCGGCGATGGGCTGGACGGTATTCCCAATGACGCCGAAAGAGGCGGAACTGACGTCGCCATTCGGCAACGTAAAGTTGGGACTATCCAAGATGTTGAACATCTCGGCACGAAACTCGAGCTTCATCGACTCGCGCAGCGGGAAATTGCGGATAAGTGAAAAATCCCACGCCGCTTCGCCGGGACCGTTCAAGATATCTCGGCCGGCATTGCCATAAGTGTACTGCGCCGGTGTCGAAAAGGCGGCGGGATTGGCCCACTGCTGCCAGGTCTGGTGCGCCGGATAGAAAGAGACACCAGAAACGACGTTGGGGCGGTCATTCCCATCCACGTTGTGGCTTGGGTTCCTGTCGACCGTGGGCGTAAAGGGAGCGCCTGACTGGACCATGGCAATGCCCGCGACCTCCCAATCCCGCACAATGTAGTTTACCGCCCGGCTCGACGACTTCAAGAAAGTCCTTCCCAAGGGCACGTCGTAAACGTAAGCCAGGGAGAAGCGCTGGCGATAATCGAAGTCGGAGCGCCCCTTCTCTGCCGCCCGATCGAAAGAGTTCTCTGGAAAGTTCGCCGTTCCGGTGGTCCCGTAATAGGTGGAATTTGTGTCCAGGGACTTGCCGTAAGTGTAAGCCCCAATAACCGCCATGCCCTTTGAGTAATGCTTCTCTGCTTTGACTTGGAGGGAGTTGTAGCTCGACTTCCCCGCAGAATCGGTATAGGACATGGTGAGGTAGTCGGTGTAAGTACGGGGGCATGTGCCGCCATTGCTTATGCACGCTGGGGGATTCGAATTGTCCGGCTGGTTCGGGTCCCACATGAAGGGCAGGTGCACGCCATGAGTTCCCACGTAACCCACATCCAGCAGCCACGAACCCGGCAACTCACGTTGCACATCCAATGACCACTGTTGAATCGTGGAATCGTGCAAGTTGATAATCACGGGCTGCAAGGTGGGAAACAGCGTGGGCGCCAAGGCGGGCGATGTGAACAGGTCCTGAAGGAAAAGGCCCGTACCGAGTGGCAAGCCACCCTGCGACGGGGGGGTGGACAGCGCTGCCAACACCGGCTGTTCGTTGTCCTGGAGGTTACCCGAGCTGGCCTGGAAGAACGGCGGGTTGAAACTCTTCTGGAAATACAACTCGCCGGTCATCTGGTCGTAGTAGATGCCGTATCCTCCTCGCAGGACGGTTTTCTTGCTGTCAAACGGCTGCCAGGCAAAACCGATGCGGGGGCCAAAGTCATGGGGATCGGAATGCTGGAGCGACCGGTTGGCTCCAATGCTGCCGAGGTTTTCGTGGCCTGAGACGACGAAGTTTCCGACCGGAAATCCGGAAGCTGTGCTCGCCGGCGCGGTTCCCACAAAGTTCTCAAGCGTGGCCAGCGTGGTCCCGGCCACCAGCAGTTGGCCCTTGTTGAAATCGAAACCGGCAAAGTGGTTTGCCTTATCGGTGATCGGGGTGTTGTACTCGTAGCGCAAGCCGAGGGTGAGCGTCAGATTACGGCGCGCTTTCCAGGTGTCCTGCGCGAAGAAGTCGTTCTCGCTTCCGGCACCGGAAATGTATCCGGAAAAGCCGCGGACCCAAGAAGTAGGAAGGCCAAGCAAGGCGTCGGCCACGCTATTGCCGAAGGTGCAGTTCCCGGTCGGACATGCCTGGCTGAGCTGGCTGGGCTGCAGCACTGACTCGACGAGTTGCCCCGTCACTACCCCCTTGAATTCGTACGCATCGCGGGCGTCAATGTCTTCATAGAAGTTGCCGCGCTTGATGGAGCGGATTTGAACGCCGTAAGCCAGGGAGTGGTTGCCGTGAATTTGCGTTAGCGTATCCGCGTACTCGAAGGTGTTGACGGCGCCCGCTTGCGGAGCGCTGGTAAAGGCTCCCATCCCGTCATACCCATCAAAGGTCAGGTTAGGGGCTCCGGTATCGCGGTAGGCCGTGGGCGCGCCTAAGAGTCCGAGTTGCTGGCTGACCAGGTCTCCCTGATCCTCGGCCGTCCAGCCGTACTGCCAGCGGTTGTAGTCAACCTTCGCTTCATTGATGAACGTAGGCGAGAACGTGTGTACCCAATCCAGTCCCGTCGCCGTGAACCAATCGACGCGTCGCAGGCCGTAGCCTGGGACGCCCGTGGGCAGGCCGGAGGGCGACAGTTCGGAATCCGTGGTGAGGTTGTAGCGGTAGAAGATGCTGTCCTTCGACCCAAAGCGGTGGTCGAACCGGCCGACATAACTGTTTGTGTTAATGATTGTCAGGACTGGCTGCGTAAAGTTCTCTCCGCCGCAACCCGCCGCCAAATTGGGCTGGGGATAGAGATTGACCATCGCCTGACCCACCGGGTCGAGGGTTCCGAGAGGGAGATACTGCGCCAAGATGCTGACGTTGTTGCCCGGCAGGGTGAACGGCAAGGATTGGTCGAATAGGTACAAAGGATCGAGCAATACGGTCTGGGTGCTGCAATCGGACGCCTGGAGGTCGGAGAAATCCCCGCCGCGCTCCGCCATCGTGGGCACGTGGGCGCGACTATAGGATGTGAGGCGGTCTTGCAGACCTTCGTAGTTGACGAAAAAGAAGCTCTTGTCGTGGCCGTTATAAATGTGCGGGGCCACTATGGGTCCGCCCAGGCTGACTCCAAACTGGTTGCGATGGAAAGGGGGCACCGTGGGCTCGAAGAAGTTCCGCGCGTCCAAATCGTTGTTGCGCAGGTATTCGTAAAGTGAGCCGTGGAGCTGGTTGGTCCCGGACTTCGTCACCATGTTGACTTGGGCGCCCCCGGTGGTGCCGAATTTGGCGTCGTAGACGCCCGTCTCCATGCGGAATTCGGCGATGGAATCGAGGGGCGGCGAGGCGGAGTAAGTGCCGACGGCAATCGAGGTGTCGTTCATGCCGTCGAGCAGAAAGTCGTTCATGCTCTCCCGCATGCCGTTCACATTGATGGAGCCGCCGCGGTTGTCGTTCAGCTCCGAGCCCTGCGACCCCGGCACGACTCCGGGCGTGAAGAGCGTGGCCTCGAGGAATTGCCGGCCGTTGAAGGGCAGCTCGCTGACCTTGGCCTGCTCCACCGTGGTGCCCACGGAATAGGTTTGCGTGTCCAAAACCGGAGCGGTTGATTGCACCTCGATCGTGGTGGCCTGCGAGCCTACCTTCAATTGCAAGTCGATCTTCGGGTGCGCGTCGACTGCGAGTGTGATAATGCCTTGCGTGGTCTTCTCGAAGCCGGCTTTCTCCGCGCTCAGTTGGTAACGGCCTGGCGGCAAGAGAGGAATTGTGTATGAGCCGTCCTCCTGGGTCAATGCGCTTTGGCTAATGCCTGTATCGACTTCCGTGGCGGTCACTTTCACGCCGGGGATCACCCCGCCGGAGGTGTCGGTCACAGTGCCCGTAAAACTCCCCCGAGATTGCTGGGCTTGCAAACCCATGCTACAAAGCAGAAACAGCGCCACCAGGGCGCTCATAAACACACGAACGGCGCGTTGCATGACGATTACCTCCGCAGGAGATTCGATACCTCGAGGACGAAGTCAGACCCTGGCACGGGACGCCTGACTCTAGTTTTCCCAAAGCCCGAAACGCAGAAGAATAATTCCCCCGGCGCCGCAACCCGGTTGAATAAAGGGCATCGCCCAACTATTATAAGCCGAAATGGAAGAGCCAAGACGGCGATTTTCAATATGGGCTCCCGCTCGGCCCCACAGCATACGCTAGCCGCCCCCGCCGCTTCAAGGGCAAATCGGTACCTTTTGACTGGTGGCGTCCTGGCGTCGTGAGTCAGAAGTTCGCTAAAGAAGTGAGCCCGTCAGCCGACGGGCGGCACAGTTTAGCCCGCTCTCCCCCTCCCCCGCCACGCGGGGGAGGGGGAACACGGGGGGGTGGGGGGTCATTTTTCCCAGGGCTTTCGCCCTGGGCTATCCGTCGGCTGACGGACCCCTGCCGGGGCTGCGAGGCTGGCGCTACACTAAAGCCAGGTCAGGACCTTTTGCTTGGTAGTGGGCCGGTCTGATCGGAACGCCGGATGATTGCCCGGGCTGCCGGCAAACACTACCCGTTGGCGCGGGTAGGGGCCCATGACTGCCTGCTGCCTCCTTACTCGCACGGGCGCAAGGCACTTCCGCGGCAAGGCCGTTATCCGGCAGAGTGGGGGTTCCCATACGAACAAATAAGAAGCGGTCTTAAGGCAAGAAGGTGTAAGATTCGGCACCTAGGTCTCTGGAATGCAGCTTATTTGGAGGTTAGATGGCTAGCCCCACCATTCGAATCGAGACGCCCTACAATCCATTGGCGAAGGAAAACCTCGGTAGGAGTGTCGCAGACGCACTTTTGGAACGTAGTATCGGGCCGCTACCCCCGGAAGAAAAATTCATCGCGGCCGGCATCTACGCCATTTACTACAACGGCCCGTTCAAAGCTTATGCGCGATTGCTTGAGAAGAATCGAGCCGCTCCCAGGCTCGGCTCCGCGCAGATACCGATTTATATTGGCAAGGCAGTACCAGCCGGTGCCCGGAAAGGGGGATTCGGCCTTGGCGCCAGCCCGGGATTGGTTCTCTACAACCGATTGTGTGAGCACGCCGATTCAATTCGAGAGGCCAGGTCCAGCTTAAAGCTTGAACACTTTCATTGCCGGTACATCGCTGTTGAGGACATTTGGATTCCACTCGGTGAGTCAATGTTGATTGAGATGTTCAATCCCCTTTGGAATAAGGTGCTCGACGGCTTCGGAAATCACGACCCGGGAAAGGGACGCTATAACCAGCAGCGGTCGTTTTGGGACGTGGTGCATCCAGGGCGCGCTTGGGCCGAAAGATGCGCACCCAACGCCCTCAAGACACGCAAGGAGCTCATGAGAGCCTGCCGAGAGTATCTAGAGGGCAAGCCCGTCGACAGACAGATTCTCGAAACGGCATCGGCAGAAGGGGGAGCGAGCGAGACTTAGCCCGCATCGAACTTTAAGCCTTTGCGTGGCTCTTGTTTCTGATCTCCGCATAACCCCTGACAGTATTTTTCCAGGCAGCTTGGATACAAGCGAGTTGGGCCTCCGCACACCTGAGGAGTAGCCCGCGCCGTCTCGCTAGAGGCTCTCTTGAACACCTTCTTAGGAGGTCCAGTACGGTATGGCCGCCGAACCCATATTCCGTCAGCGGAGCGTGGCCTTCCTCGACAAGCGAGAGGCCGCCTTTGAGTAACCCCCAAATTCCCTGCTCGAACGTGCTCATCTGCTGACTCTGGCCGATCCCGCCTTCCTCCAAGAGCGTCCTTGTCTTGATTCTCACGGGCAGCAGGGACAAGCGTCGCTCCTCGATCCAGCGAGTCACCTCAGAAACATTTCTTCCCTTTTCCAGCTTAGCTATCAAGTCACCAAAAAGGGTGACGTAATCCTTCACAATCAGCTCGGCATCCTGAAACATCGGCTCGACGACAGCAGCAAAATACCTTTCCTTGTTCTTCTGCCGCATATTCAGTAACTCGATAAGCTTGTCTAAAAGCCTCAGAGACGCATCGATCATGGTTTTACCAAACTTAGCCGCCAAATGTCCTAGTGGACCCTGCTGTCGTCTTCTTCTTTCTACCTCCGAGACTGTTGTGCCGAACTAGTGAGTCCGCGACCGCCCTTTTGAACGCCTCAGCTTTTTCCTCTTGCGTAGGTTCGTGGGGTGGAAAGCGGCGCTCCATTTCTTCGCGGAGCGCGTTGAACCTCGCCACCGCTGCTCGCTTTGAACGTGTGCGGAGCACCTCTTCCCCATTTAGCGTCAGTCGGAGCGTTCCGTCATTCGCCGAATCAAGGAAAAGCCGGCCTGGGAAAAATGACAACTTCACGAGTTAGAGTCCCTCCTTCGGAGCACAATGGCCGATTCATAGAGGACAGTTTTGACTGCGGCCTTGTCCACACGTACGGACGATTGAATAATGCTGGTGCCGGTTCGTTTTTCTCTGAGGAGAATCGTGTCCTCAAAGCTAAGACCACACAGTTCCGCGATCTTGCCAAAGTAATAGTCGGTTTTAACCTCGACGCCTTGAAGTATGCTGTTGCCCAACACTATCACCGCAGCGGCATCCGGCTTTAGCAAATGGGAAAGCACGTTACAAAGGCGGTACGTGTCGTTGAAATAGCTCGCAACGTAATTGGCCCAGCCGGGTCCGCCGTAACTCCCCTTTTCAACGTTTCGGCTAGCTATCTCCTTCATGATTTGGCTTAGCGCCGGCATATCGAAGTCAAGGTTAATGGGGGCCAGGTCGCGGACCGTCTGCCAGAACTTGCCGAAGCTGCTACTCTCTTTGGCTCCTCGATAACCGCGACCGGAAGCGAACCCGAGCCAATGAAGTTGCGGTCTGGTGTTGCGCGGATAATGATAGTTGTTCAGGTAGGGTGGCGAGGTAACAACTAGGTCTATGAAGTTCTTGCGACCCAATGTTTCTACCGCATCGAAGATGGTTTCGGCATAGATCCTGCCGCGAGGTCTGCGGCCCAGATTTTGAATTTCACGGCGGAGCCACTCAACGTCCTCTGCCATTAGGTTGAGCTTTTCTGACAACTTTGCCCTGACATCGGCTTCGGTAATTGGCTGTTTGTCAACCGCCGATCTTCTAGTAAGGCTTGGTTCGTAAGAGTAGTTCGAGAAGCTCACCATCACGGAGCCAAGCGCCAGTCGAAAAAGGTCCCGAATGATGGGTAGTTGAATCCCTGCGATGTAATCCAGCGCGAAAAGGACTTGCCGCTCAATCCTGGGACTGAACAGTTCCGTTCGTCCCGAGAACCCCGGCGGGGGTTGGGAGCGAGGGCGGCCGTTGCGGGAGTCGCAACGATGCCTCATGAACTTGTCAAAGCCTGATATTTGGGCGCGAAGAGTTGCCGAGTTTATTTCTGCTGCCGCTAGCTTCACTTTCGACGCCAAAGCAGCGTAAGGATTGATTTCGAATCCAACCACATTGAATCCCTGGGTAAACGCCTGGACGAGCGTGGTTCCTACGCCCGCAAAGGCGTCCAGTACCCAATAATCCTTCTTGCCATTACGAGGTAGATACTTCGATAAGCAGTCGTCTACAAATTGCGCGGAAAAACCGGCGATCCATGGAACCCAGCGATGGATGGGAAGCTCTTTGTTTTTGACGAAAGCGGAGTCCCTAAAGCCGCCGTTACCGTTCGGAGTTGGCGTAAGTAATAGGGCCCGGTGTGCAGTCATTTGGTTTCACGCTCTAACTCTTTCCGATGGCGTTCGACCAGTTCGGCGATCAACTTGCTGACTGATGCCCTCCCGCCCTGGTCCTGTGCGCGACGAAAAGCCACCGCTCGCAGGAGTGTCCACGTCGGTTTCGGAATGTGAATCGCAGTTGTTATCGTCTCGGCGGGCGACGCAGAGCTTGCCGCCTGTTCCAACGTTTTCGTCGCTATATTGAATGAGTTTAACTCATCTGGTTTTGGCATCAATTGATGATAGGATGAATCACCAATCAACGCAAGCACGAAACTCGCCGTCGGGACGCGTTCTTGGGCGGTCCCACCCCACGACAATACGGCTCCGTGCGAACAATTGTGTTCGGGCGCTGAGCACTTGGTCGTATAGTCGGCTTGTCGGAAACTGGACGCCGCCTTGTACAAGTAACTCCCAAAAGGAACAGGTCCCGCCTGGTCGCCCTGTGTTCGGGAACGCCCCGGTTGCAATTCAGTTGAAACTGACCCACGACCTTTTGCTTGACTCGTTTATGCCTGGGAGTTAAACTTTTCGACGATGGGCATACTACGGGCTTGGTCGGCCGAGGGCTTTTGACGTGAAGACCCAAGTCCAACGCTTGCTCGCCTTTCTAAAGCCGTACTCCTTCCGCTTCCTGGTCGCTTTCTTGTTGATGGCCTTGGTAGGGGCTTGTGAGGCGCTGACGGCGTTACTCATTAAGCCGGTTTTTGACCGCGTGCTCGCTCCGGGCACCGACGCAGGCAAGATTGTCTTGTTCCAATGGCCCTTCGGAGGACGGGCGATATACCTTCAATCTTTCTTCCCGGCTTGGATTCACAATGCCTGGACCATTGTGGCCATTGCGATCGTTTCGGTGACGCTGATCAAAGGGATCTCTGAGTTCCTGGCCACTTATTTCATCAACTTCATCGGCCATTCCGTGGTGAGGGACCTGCGGAATCTTCTCTATTCCAAGATTATTCAGCAGTCGATGGCCTTTTTTACGAGAACCTCCACGGGCCGGCTGATGTCAGCGGTCACCAGTGATATCGAGAGAATTCAGTTTGCGGTCTCGCAAACCGCTGCAGATTTCCTGAAGCAAAGCTTTACACTAATAGGGCTTCTGGGTGTTCTGTTTTATGTGGACTGGCGGCTGGCCTTGGGCTCGCTTATCTTGGTACCCTTGGTAGTTCTTCCTTCCCACAACATCGGGCGCTACATTCGCGTTTCGAGCCGCTCCAGCCAAGACAAAATGGCCGATCTGAACACTGTCCTTCAGGAAACGTTCTCCGGCATCCGCATCGTCAAAGCCTTTGGCATGGAACTGTCGGAGGTGGAGAAATTCAAGGCGGCCACGCGGCGGCTGCTGCGCGTCAGCCTACGCTGGGTGAGGGCCCAGGCAGCCACTTCCCCGATCATGGAAGTGCTAGGCGCGATCACCATCGCCGGTCTTCTCCTTTATGCGCGCAATGAGATCTTGCATCACGCGCAGACCACCGGAGGGTTCGTGGCCTTTCTCTATGCCCTGATTAAGACTTATGAACCCATTAAGCGGCTTACCGGAGTCCATAACGCCGCCGCGCAGGCCGTGGGCGCCTCCGAGCAGGTCTTCCACTATCTCGACCTCCACCCCGATATTCACGACGAGCCGGGGGCATCGGCGTTGCTACCGTTCGAGCACCAAATTGAATTTCAGAACGTGGATTTCGATTACGAAGAGGCGTTACCGTTGCTGCGTAACATCGACCTGCGCATCCGCAAAGGAGAGGTGGTGGCCATTGTCGGCTCGAGTGGCGCAGGGAAGACCACTCTGGCCAGCCTCATTCCCAGGTTCTTTGATGTGACGCGAGGCCAAATCCTGATTGACGGCCATGACGTTCGCCGCCTCAAGCTCAACTCGCTTCGCGCTCAGATCGGTATCGTCACGCAGGAAACCATTCTGTTCAACGATACCGTCTACAATAACATCTGCTACGGCAGTCAACTGGCCAGCGAGGAGGCCGCCAGGGAGTCCGCCCGAGCAGCTTTGGCCGAGGACTTCATCCTGGAAATGCCCGAGGGTTACCAGACAGTGATCGGAGAGCGCGGGCAGCGTCTTTCCGGGGGGCAGCGGCAACGCATTGCCATCGCCCGCGCGCTTCTCAAGAACCCACCCATCCTCATCCTGGACGAAGCCACCTCGGAACTCGACACGGAATCGGAGCTCCTGGTTCAAAAGGCCCTGGCCAACTTGATGCGAGGCCGCACGGTGCTGGTGATTGCCCATCGCCTCTCCACCGTGCGCCGCGCCGAACGCATTATCGTCCTCGACCATGGCACCATCACGGAGATCGGGACCCACGAAGATCTGGTCAGCCGGGGAGGCATGTACCAGAAGCTGCACGAGCTCCAATTCGTAGACGCGGTAGAAACGTAGGGGCGTGCCATTGTCATTCCGAGCGCAGCGAGGAATCTCGCTCTGGCAGACGTGGATCGGAGCCGAAAGTCGAGTATCGGGTTAGGCAAGAGGCGACAACAGTACGAGATTCCTCGCTGCGCTCGGAATGACAGCCGCCTTTTCGCAACGCAACCGGAAGAGATAATATGATTCGCAGCATGACGGGTTATAGCAAGGCCCAAGCCGAGGAAGGGGGATACTCGGTCTCGGTCAGCATCCGGGCGACGAATCACCGCTTTCTAGATGTTCAGGTACGCTTCCCTTCAGCGCTGGAATCCATGGATGCCCTTCTAAGGCGTCTCATCAAGAATCACATCAGGCGTGGCCATGTGGAGCTAACCATTAGTTTCGAGCAACCAGGAAGCGCCGGCCTTTTGCTCGACCGCAGACTCCTGGCCGCTTATGTGGCAGCCTATCGGACCCTGCGCGAGGAATTTGGTTCTGCCGCCGAGCCCGATTTAGTGGCCCTGCTACGCATTCCAGGCTTAGCCGCGCCGGGCAACGGCGAGATTTCAGCACAGGACCTCGGGCGCGTCAGCCGCCTCCTGGAACGTGTGTGCACGGAGGCCCTGGAGAGCCTGAACGAGATGCGCGCCCGCGAAGGCGAGGATTTGGGGCGCGATCTCAAGGCCCGCTTGGCCCAGCTTGAATCGCTAACGGAAGCTGTGGCAAGCCTGGCCGAGCGCCTGCCCAAGCTCTACCAGCATCGCCTCGAGGGCCGCCTGCGAGAGCTGATGGGAAGTACTGAACTGGATGGGGCGCGGCTGGCGGCAGAAGTTGCTTACCTGGCTTCGCGTTCTGACACCACGGAGGAGTTGACGCGGTTCCGAAGCCACGTTGCTCAGGTGAAGCAATTGCTCGCGCAGAGCCCGGAGGTGGGGAAAAAACTCGATTTCCTGCTGCAAGAGATGAACCGCGAAGCGAACACTCTTTTGTCAAAGACCACGGACTTGCCCGAAGTTGGCCTCGAGGTGGCGCGCCTGGCAATTGAGATGAAGAGTGAAATCGAAAAGCTGCGCGAGCAGGCCCAGAACATTGAGTGATGGAAAAGAAGGTTCCTGGTGTCCCGAGTCAGAAGTTGGTTGGAGGAGTCAGCCCGCGGAGGGGGCTCCAAAAGGGCCGTCCGCATAAGGCACGTCCTGGCAAGGAACTTCTGACTCGGGACGCCAGCCCTTTCCGCGGGCGTGGCAGCGTTTTGGTAATTTCGGCGCCGTCGGGGGCCGGGAAGTCAACCCTGGTAAGGCGGTTGATCGCCTCCCTGCCCGACTTGGTTTTTTCGATTTCGCACACCACCCGGCCGCCGCGCGAAGGCGAGAAAGAGGGGCGCGACTACTTCTTTGTGACCCGGCATCGGTTCGAAAGAATGATCGCTGCCGGTGAGTTCGTTGAGTGGGCCGAGGTTTACGGCCACCTGTACGGTACTTCGAAGGCGCAAATCGAAAAGGCCCTGGCGGCCGGACGAGATGTGCTGCTGGATATCGATGTTCAGGGGTATCAACAAGTCAGGAAGCGTTTGCCGGAAGCCTCCAGCGTTTTCGTGATGCCTCCGTCCTTCCTGGAATTGAAACGCCGGCTGACGCACCGGCACTCGGATTCGCCCCAGGTAGTGGAAAGACGGCTGGCGGCCGCCCGCCAGGAAATCTCCCATTGGCCCGATTATGACTACCTGGTTGTTAACGACCGCCTTTCGCTGGCCACACAGGCTCTGCGAGCGATAACCCAGGCAGGCCGATTTCGGCGGCAGAACCAGGCGCAGCGCGCTCAGGAGATTTGCAAGACATTTGGAGGATAAATCGGATGGATTTGCCTCAGAAGATAGACAGCAAGTTTCGCTACATCCTTGTCGCCGCCAAGCGCGCTCGCCAGCTTCAGGCCGGCGCGCGCCCACTCATTCAGAGTACCGAAAAGCGGCTGACCAGAGTAGCTCAAGAAGAGGTGACGGCCGGGCTGGTAGCTTTTGAGTTGCTGGCCCCGACACCAGGCGAGAATGACAAGAATAAGAAACCGAAGAAGTAAGGTCTAGGGACTAGGGTCTGGGTCTTAAGGTTTCAATCTTAAATCTAGATTAGGCAGGGATTCGGACTTCTGACGCCTGCTTTTAACCATGAGAGTTGCACTGGGTATCTCGGGCGGCATCGCCGCTTACAAAGCGCTGGAGCTGTTACGCCTGCTGCAAGAGCGGGGAATTGAAGTCCAGGTCGTGATGACCCGGAACGCCTGTGAATTCGTCGCCCCCCTTACTTTTGCCGCTCTCTCCGGCCGAAAAGTCATTACGGAGATGTTCGGCGGGCCGCAGGGCGGGGCGAACGTGGAAAGCGCCATCGAGCACATAGCCGTAGCGCAGGCGATTGATCTCCTGGTGGTTGTTCCCGCCACGGCGAACGTGTTGGCGAAGATGGCACACGGCATTGCCGACGACTTCCTGACTACACTCTGCCTGGCCACCAAGGCTCCCCTTATCGTGGCGCCGGCCATGAATGTGAACATGTGGGAACATCCTGCCACGCAGAAGAACGTGGAGATTTTGCGGGAGCGTGGAGTCAAGGTCCTGCCGCCCGAGGAGGGCTATCTGGCTTGTGGAATGACTGGCGCGGGTCGCCTCACCTCCGTGGAGAGCATCGTGCATGCTGTCCTTGCCACCCTCGGAGTAGGCGACGATTTGAGCGGCGAGTGTGTGCTCGTGATCGCCGGACCAACGCAAGAGCCTTGGGACGAGGCGCGTTACCTTAGCAACATGTCTTCCGGAAAGATGGGCTATGCACTGGCGGAGGCCAGCCGCTGCCGCGGGGCCCGAGTCGTTTTGGTGAGCGGGCCGACTCACCTCGAACCTCCGGCGGGAGTGGAAGTCGAGCGCGTTCGCACCGCTGAGCAGATGGCGCAGGCTGTCTTGCGTCATTTCGAGCAGGCCACGGTGACCTTGATGGCAGCGGCGGTGGCGGACTTTCGGCCGGCGGAAGTCTATCCCCAAAAGGTTAAGAAGCAGGACGGGATTCCCAGCCTGAAGCTGGAGCCTACACCCGATATCTTGGCCATGCTCGCTCCGCGACGGCGGCCTGGGCAAGTGGTGGTAGGTTTCGCGGCGGAGACGGAAAACTTGCTGGCCAATGCCACCGCCAAACTGCGCGACAAGCGCCTGGATTTCATCGTGGCCAACGACCTGCGGCAGCAAGGCGCGGGCTTTGACGTCGACACCAATATTGTCACCCTCGTTTTCCCGGATGGCCACACTAAGCCTTTCGAGAAAATGAGCAAATTGCAGGTGGCTCACCGCATCCTCGATGAAGTCGTCGCGATCAGGCGGACGTCGGGTGCCGGGATTCAGCAATCGGGAGATCGATAGAACAGCACAAATAATCGGGTAACCTGATAGTCGGGCGATCGGGAGAACAAGTTATTTGTTCACCCGATTTCCCGCTCACGCGATCTCCCGATCCGACAACTGTTGACTGTCGACTGTTAACTTATGGATGAACGCTTACGGCAGGAACTCGCCAACTGGCTGGAGTTTTACCGCGAATTAGGCATTGAGGAGTTTTATCGGCGCCCGCCGGGTTCCGCTGCGCCTTTGCCTCCCCTACGTGACGACACACCTGTAGGGTCGCATGGCCACCCTGTGGCCCAAAGCCTTCGGGCGGCGGGCCATGCGCCCCTGCCCCAGACCGCGATCGAACCGGCTTTAACTGAAGCCGCGCCGGTTGTCAGTACCGCCCCGCCGGCTTCGCCACTTCGCGCCGGGGCTGCCCACGTTGCGCCGCCCATCAGGCCGCCGGTGCCCTCCTTGAGTCTTTTCGAAACGCCGCCGCCAAAGCCGGGTGGGCCTGAAACGCTGGAGCAAATCCGTGCGGACTTGGGGGATTGCCAGCGCTGCAAGCTCGCCCGCGGCCGCAAGAATATAGTTTTCGGGGAGGGGAATCCTCACGCCGAATTGGTGTTTGTGGGAGAAGGTCCGGGAGCCGACGAAGATGAGCAGGGCCTGCCGTTCGTGGGGCGCGCCGGGCAACTCCTGAACCGCATGATGCAAGTGATCGGCATGAAACGCGAAGAGGTCTATATCTGCAACGTTGTCAAGTGCCGTCCGCCCGGGAATCGCGCCCCGGAGAAGGATGAGATCGAAGCGTGCTCACGGTTCCTTTTCCGACAGCTCGAGGCCATTAAGCCCCGTTTGATCTGCTGCCTGGGAGCACCTGCGGTCAAGACCGTCTTGGGGATCAAGGAAGGCATCACCAAAATACATGGCCATTTCTATGATTTTGCAGCTTCCAAAGCCCTTGCCACCGTTCACCCTGCCTACGTTCTTCGCAATCCCCGTGAAGAAAAGATTCTCCGGGAAGATTTCGAAAAGATCCGCGAGTTCCTGAAAGGGAAGTGATTCTGAAACCCCCCAGTGCGCATTGAAACGACGCGTGGTGGGAGCGCTGCATCTAAATGGGCGAGGGTTGAGCCATGAGATCCATCATGCGCGGGTTGGCAGTGGCAGTGGTGGCCTTGGCTTGCCTTGTGTGGGAATCCCAGGCGGTCTTGGCCAGCCAGAAGCTCTTCCTGAAAGATGGGACTTGCCAACTCGTTTCCAGCTATGAGGTGCACGGAGACAGAGTGCGCTATTACAGCGTGGAGCGCTCAGCATGGGAGGAAATCCCTTTATCTCTGGTCGACTTGGAAGCGACCAAACGAGCCCAGGAGGAAGAAAAGGTCCTCCAGAACAAGCAACTCCAGGAAGGCCGCGAAATTGAGCGGGAACGTTTCTACAAGCCTCCGGAGACGGGATTCGAGATTGCTCCTGGCATTCGCCTGCCGCAAGAAGAAGGGGTTTATGCCTTCGACGGATTGCGTGTGATCCGCCTGATTCAAACCCCTGCCGAAGTGGTCACCGACAAGAAGCGGGCGGCATTCGCCCTGGCTGTGCCAGCGCATTTATTGAAAGGCCGCTCGATCATAGAGCTGCCTGGCCCGAAAGCTGCTGTGCGGATTCAGCAGGCGCAGCCAACCTTCTACGTTCAGTCTTCCGATGGGCTAGGCGCCAAGCTCGAGCTGGTTCAATTGAAAGTGGTGAAAGAGTCGCGGGTGGTGGAAAAGGTCGAGGTGGGTGGCGCCGGCACCGAGAAAGCGTCCGATGTTCCTGCTGCCGTGCAGTTGCAGCGCACGCAACTGGCGCCAGGACTTTACTCCCTGAAGCCTCTCCACCCCCTCGACCCAGGAGAATATGCCCTGGGCAACCTGGCCCAGCAGGGTCTCAACTTGGAGCTTTGGCCTTTCGGTCTCTTTGAGACCCCGACCAAGCAAGAGAAGAAAAGGCCGCCCAGAGATTCTGAGCAAGAATAGCCGGGGCATTACACAGTTGAATACTTCCTGTTAAGCGCCTTGATTTTGGCGATGAGCTTGGGCACGCCGGTCTTCGGGTCTTCCTCGCCCTCGTATTCGGCGGATGTAAACCCCTTGTATCCGCCCTGCGCGAACAATTTCCAAACCCGCTCGAGGTCCAGAGGTTTTCTGGGCTCGCCGTAGAAGTCGCGGATGTGCGTGTGGGTGGCGTAGGGAATGCAAGCCTCGATCTGAGTGTATGGATCCTCTGGGAAATTGCTGATGTCCAGATTGCACCCGGCGTAGGGGGAATCCACGCGGCGGAGGATTTCGATAATGTTCGCCGCCTTGGAGGTAATCCCCCCATGGCTTTCGATGCCGAGCGTGATCCCTTTCTCCGCCGCGTAATCGCAGGCCGGCTTCATGGTCTCCACCACCCACTGGATACCCTGTTCCTCGGTTGCGCCCTGGGGAACTTCGCCGCCAAACACCCGCAAGTGGGAGGCCCCGAGCAGCTCGGTAGCCTCGAGCCATTTCTTGATTTTCTCGATTTCCGCGGCGCGCTTGGTTGGGTCGGGCTGGCACATGTCGGTGCCGATCGCTGCGCCCGAAAACGGCACGCCGTTGCGAAAGGCCAGGCGCCGCAATCCAAGAAGGTAAGAAGGCTCTTGTGACTTCAAATAGTACGTCGTCACGTCCACGCCGTCGATCTCCAGTTCGACGGCTTGCAGGATAAAGTCTTCCATGGTCATGGGGCCGTGCTCGAGATACTTACGGTAGGAGTAAGCGCAGCAACCCGAGAGCAGCCTGGGATGGCCGGGAGAATTCTTGATAAGTTCCGAGGGTTGGCCCCCAAGCGTGCTTGCGCCAAAAGGTAATGACGCCGCAGTGAGACCCGCGGCCCTTAGAAAATCTCGACGATGAATTGCGTTGCTCATGGTGTCTCCTGGGGGCTAGACGGGATGCGAACTGCGGGCATTTCCATCTTGCCTTCCTGAAAGGTCAGGAGTATACGCCAACTCGCTTCCCTTTGCACGTGGCGAGCCGGATGCTCTACCTTGTAGGCTAGGGCTGCCCTGCACCGGGACAGCAAGCCGCTCCCTGCTATGCTTCACCCGCCTAGAAACGGCCTCCTCAGCACGACGGAGAAGTACGCCGGGTCAGATTGGTTTCCCCACCGTCATCGAACCCTTCCCCGCCCGCCGCTTGACGACCCTCTTCCTCGCCCATCGCTCCGAACTCAACCCCTCAGCGCTTGCCTCGAAAGTCGCCTCCCTTAATCATCCCTGACCCCCCCCGTACCCCTGGCACGAAGATAACAGTACTCAGGGGCTATTTGCCACTTTAAGTTAGTCGCCGAAAATAATCGCGAACGACAAGAAGCATAGGTTGCCTTATGCCTGAAAGGCGACAGGCCCTATTGTGTTGGTGCTGATCGCCCGTTAGCGGCGGAAACCCTTGTCATGAACTGGATAGATTCCTTTGCTCCCCAACTGTTTTGGCACCTGCCCTCGTTGACACTTCTGTTGTCTCTTTACGGCGCCCTGGTTGTTGGCGCCAAAATACAGGCGCGACGAGGCAAGGCCCAGCGTAACTCCCTGGTGGGGTTGTTTTCCAACCTCCACGCCTTCAGTCGAAGCGTTGGCGAATGCAGCGATCCGAGGAAAATGGCCGAAGGCGCGCTGGCTGGGACGCTGAAAACCCTTGGTACAAAGCGTGGGTTAGTTCTCTTGGAGGCGGAAGGCGAGGCGGGCTTGAGTCACATCAGTTCTTGCGGCTTATCTGCGTCTGCGGCGAGAGAGCTGTCGGCCAAGGCCATGCGGACGTATCTCGCCTTAGCTGCCAAGAGATGGGGAAACCTGTTGACAGTTACCGATTTGGAGGCGGAGGAGCTGGAGTCATACCCTTTCGGCCCCCAATTTCGCGAGTTCGTGGGCATTATGAGGAAGGAAGGCTTGAAATCTTTGCTCGTCATTGGATTGGCAACGCAAAGGGGTACCAACGGAGTGCTGGTGACAGGCCGGCGTAAGCGGGAGGTCTTCAAAACCGGGGAACTGCACCTGGCGGCGGCTATAGCCAATCAGATGAACGCGGCCCTGTATAACTGGTCTCTAGTCCGCGAGCGAGAGCAGCAAGACAAGTATCTGCGAACCCTTGATCTAGTGGGCCGCGCGATGCGCGAGAGCTTCGACCTTCACGAACAGGTGGCAACCCTGCGGCAAAATATGACGGATTTGCTGCCAGGATGTGAATTCGCGCTCGCCGTACAGGGCTCGCCCAAAGGGGAACTGGAAACTGCCGTGCCCTTTGAGCACTGTAACGGCGCGGGGTCAACGGTAGGTAGGGAAGCGAGCTGGCTGGAAAAGGAGGTGGCGCGCACCCGTATCCCACTCCTGATCACGGAAAACTGGCAATGGGCCAGGTACCCTTCGTCCTTCCCGCCAGGGACCCCTCCCATCCGCACTTGGTGCGGGGTGCCTATCACCTTCTCCGACGGCTCCAAGGGAGTGCTGTCGGTGGCCAACTTCGAGCGCGAGCGAGCCATCACAACCCAGCAGTTGGATATGATTTGCGTGCTCGCTAACGAGGCAGCCGGTGCGTTCGAAAATGCTCGCGCATTCCAAAGGGAGCAGCGCCGTGCCAGCCATTTGGCTTTGCTTAATGATATTGGGCGAAGGGCGACATCTGTCCTCAACACCGAAGAACTGCTGCCGAATATCTGCAATCAGGTGCGTAGGGCCTTTGGACACGATTGGGCGCGCCTTGAGGTCTGGGATCGCAAGACCGATGAGCTGGTGGTACAAGCCGAGGCAGGCTATGGAAAGGAATTAGTTGGCCACCGTACTCCCCTGGGCAGGGGCTTATCAGGCACCGCAGCGGAGCGGGGCGAGCCTGTGGTGGCAAACTGGGTTCCAGGTGAACCGGACTTCTCCATGTTGGCCCAAGATGTCCACTCTGCCGTCAGCCTCCCGTTGGCGTACCAGGACGAGTTGCTGGGCGCCTTGACACTGGAGAGCCGTCGCGATCAAGCCTTTTCTCCCCAGGATGTGCTAACGCTTAAAACGTTGGCCGACCAGCTCTCCATCGCCTTGCACAATGCGCGGGCCTATAAGAATGTCTTGGAGGAAGCTATAACGGATGGCCTCACCGGCCTCAAAACCCACCGTTACTTCATGGAAGCCTTAGAACGGGAGTTGGCCCGCTCGAAACGTTCCGGCCGCACTTTCGCCGTCATCATGATGGACCTCGATCAGTTCAAGCTCGTGAATGACCAGCATGGCCATTTAGAGGGCGACCGGGTGCTCAGGCTGGTAGCCAAACTGCTGACCGAACAACTTCGGCAATCCTCCTTGCTTTCGCGCTACGGCGGGGACGAGTTTTCCATTCTGTTGCCCGACACGACAGAAGAAGATGCCCAATTAGCCGCCGAACGTTTGCGCAAGAGTATCGAGGAAGAACCCTTGCTGGCCGCGCACCACGTCACTGGCAGTTTCGGCATTGCCGTTTACCCTCACCACGGGGCCTCACATAAGCAGATTCTCCAGGTTGCGGATACGGGAATGTACTTGGCCAAGCACGAGAAAGGCAACCGCGTGCGCGTGGCGATGCCGGTCCCACACTATGTACAGGTCGAGGCCTACCTGGACGTGGAGTTTAAGCGTAAGTTCTCCACAGGGCCTGAAGCCTTTAACGAGATCCTCAATCGCCTCGAACAGGCGGTCAGCGCAGACGGCGAGGTCAAAGTGGTGGACGCGGTCACCTCGCTGGCACGCGCCATTGACCTTTCTGACCATTACACGCGGGACCACGGTCGGGCAGTCTCACGGGTGGCGGCCCAGATCGCTCAGGAATTGCACTTGTCGGATGAAGAGGTGGCGGAGATTCGGCGGGCCGGCCTGCTCCACGATATTGGCAAGATCGGCATCCCGCACACTATTCTGTATAAGCCGGCGCCCCTCACTCTGGAAGAGTATTCCGTCATGCAAAGCCACAGCGTGAACGGACAGAGAATCCTGGAGCCCTTGAAAGTGGGGGTCATCCAGCGTATCGGCCTGATGGTGCGCCACCACCACGAGAGGTTCGATGGCTGTGGCTATCCCGACCACTTGAGGGGGCAAGAAATACCCCTCGGCGCCAGAATCCTGACCCTGGCGGACGCCTTTGACACGATGGTTTCCGAACGCGGGTACAAGAAGGCCCTTGCCCTCGAGGAGGCTATCGTGGAGCTGCTTCGTTGCAGAGATACGCACTTCGACCCCCAACTCGTGCAGGCCTTCCTAAGGTCACTCGAGTCCCACGGCGACCCGCGCGGCAACACGGTTTGGGACCACGAAGATAAAGCAGCGCTGGAAGAAATTGTACACTGGGTGTCTGAGGGAAAGTTTCCCGGCTAAGCGGCGTAGCGGGTCCACGCCGTTCCGGCGCCTCGCGCAGCCACTCCGCAAACCTTCAACAATGCCCTGTTGACGCTCTGGATTCTCGCCTTCGCGGGAATGCCCGATCCACTGGGCCGCCTCCTTCATGGCTTCGGCCACCAGGCGGCAGCGATCGACTCGTCCCTCCTTGCGTCTTGTGATAAGCTTTGCCCGCTCGAGCACTCGCAGGCGCTTGGAAACGCCGGGCAGGGAGATATCGAAGGGCGCCGCCAACGAAGGAATGGCATCCATGTCTAATCAACTTCCCGCGCTTCGCCGCGCGCTTGACATCTTGCCCTCCCCACAATCCGACCGGCCGGGCCTGCTCATCCGCGATCCCTTGCATTACACCGACACAGTTCTTTACGTGCCCCCGGCGTGGGCCTTGGCGTTGCGCTGCCTGGACGGTGAGCACACCGAACTGGATGTGCAAGAGATCGTCACGCGAGCCACGGGCTCGCTGGTCTTCAGCGACGAAGTTCGGCAGTTCGTCGACGTGTTGCGCCAGAGGGGCTTTCTGGAGACTGAAGAGTTCTACCGGCTGCGAGAGCAGCGGCACAAAGAATTCCGGGAGCAGCGCGAACGCCCGGCGGCCCACGCGGGCACGGCGTATCCGGCCAGCGCGGCGGAGATCCGCAGAACCTTCGAGGAGTATTTCCGCGGGGTAGACGTGGACGGGGACTGGCCGGACAACCTGCTGGGCGTGGCCGCGCCACACGTCAGCCCGGAAGGGGGGCGGAACTGCTATGCCGCCACCTACCAGCGTCTGGCAGCCTTCCCTGCGCTTGCCCAGCGCACGTTTATGGTGTTGGGCACCTCACACTGGGGAGATGCGGAAAAGTTTGGCCTGACCCACAAGCCCTTTGTCACTCCGCTCGGCACCCTGCGTGTGGACGATGAGCTGGTGGACTGGCTGGAGCAACGCGGGGGCAGGGCTGTCAATCCGGAAGACTATTGCCATGCTCTCGAGCACTCGATTGAATTTCAGTGCGTATTCCTCCAGCACGCGCTCGGGCCGGAGCTGAAGATCGTTCCTATTCTATGCGGTCCGCTTGGCGAACCCCCGCAATCTGCCGGTGCTGACCCCGCCTGTGGAGTCAGCGCTACCTCGGGAGGCGCTGCGCGGAACGATCAAGATACGGAGTATTTTTTGGGCGCATTGGGCGAGCTCGCGAAGAAGCACAAGGATCGGTTGTTCTGGGTGCTGGGCATCGACTTGGCGCACCTCGGCCGCCGCTACGGCAATTCCTTCACCGCGCTGGCTGACCGGGGACAGATGGTGGAGGTGGCGGAGCAGGATCGACGCCGTCTGGAACTGGTATGCGCCGGCGACAGCCGGGGATTCCTGGAACTGGTGAGAGCACGGGGCGATGATTTGAACTGGTGCGGTTATTCAACTCTCTACACCTTCATGAGAGCGGTTGGCAATGTGCGGGGCCGTATACTGCATTACGAGCAGTGGAATATCGACCCGGAGTCCGTGGTCAGCTTCGCGAGCCTGGAGTTTTGCGCCCCACTGTGAGCAGTCTTTTCCCGCGCGGCTGAGCACCGCTCACATCCCAAAGGTATGGGACACGCTGATCCTTGGGGGGAGGGGGCAGGGTGGGGCTCGAAAAAATAAATAGATGCGGGTTGCTCTCTCTGTGCTAAGATAACGCGGAAATTTACGTATGCAAGAACGCCGCCAAGGCAAACGCTATCCGCTGAGGCTACCGGCGGAAGTCCGGTGGAAAGCCCGGGGCGGAAGTGCGGGCCGAGTAACGGGTGAAACTGAGGATATAAGCTCCAGTGGGTTACTCGTAGTGATCGCCAGGCACTTGCCTCTGGGCACCACCATCAACGTCACCATCAACCTACCCATCGAATTAACGAAGGTTCCGATGGAGCTTTCTTGTAAGGCGCGCGTAGTTCGCAAGAGCCCGATGGGCAAGGGTCAGGGGATCTCGGCGATCATTGAAGATTTCCAGATCCGCCCCTCGCGGCAGAAGGCTGCGAAAGCCTAATCTCCAGCACCGTGCCTGCGGGCACATGGGTAGTACGCTCCTGTCGGCCCATGAAGCAAGCGCACAAAGCTAAAAGAATCCGGATTTTGCTGGCGGACCGGGAAGAGGTTTTTCGTCTTGGAATAAGGCAACTCTTCTCACTGGAGGACGACCTGCGCGTGGTGGCCCAAGCGGCGACCAGCGAGCAGGCAATTGGTTTGGCAGAACGGTTCAGACCGCACTTGCTGATGGTTCAAGAGGAGATCGCAGCCGAATTTCCCGGTAACTTTATGGATCAGATACGGCGCGTCTCGCCTTCCAGCAAAGTGGTTATTACCGCTTCCTCCATGATGAGGAATATGGCCTCCCGCTACTTGGAGTCCGGAGCCGAAGATGTGATTCCAAGGTCTGCCGCGCTCTCCCGGTTCGTCAAGTGTGTCAGGGAGGCGATGAGGCGCAAGGGAGAACCGGCTAAGGTAACGGGGACCACGATCGCCAGGATCATCGAGTACCCCACACAGCCTCTCGCGCGGCCTGCCGACACGCTAACGCGACGCGAGAAGAATGTGATCGCCTGCCTTATGCAAGGTTTCCCAAACCGTGAGATTTCTCGATGTCTGTCCATCGCGGAGCAGACAGTGAAGAACCACCTACGTTCTATCTTCGACAAGGTCGGCGTTTCGGACCGCTTGGAACTGGTGCTCTATGCCCTCCACCACAAACTCGATCTGCCGGTCATTGAAACCGCGGGGGAGCAAGCCCAAGAAAGCAGCTCCTAACTTCCGCCACCCGCCCCTGTAGTTTGTCCCCCGGAAAAAGAACTGGGGAGATACCGAGCCCCGACAAGCCGGGGCTCAGAATGGCAGTCCTCGTCGGAGTGTGAAGTAGGGTTGAGGTCACACGTGGTGGCGGGCGGGTCGGATTTGATAATCGTCAATGACCGCGCCGATACCGAACGGGTAAGTTTCGGCCTCTTTCAGGCTAACCACACGGGCCTGGCAGCGGAGCCTAAGTGGGACTTTTGTAATCTCCGTGGGTAGGCTCACCGTTAAGATGAGTCTGGTGTTCGGGCGCAACTGCGAAGGCAGCCGCATGAACACTCCGTTGCCGCTCATGGTTGTAATCTTACCCTTTATCTGGCGCACCTTTCCAGGCCGGGTTTTCCATTGCACCTTGACTGGAAGCTCCACCGGAAACCGAATCCCCAAGCGAAGGCAGTTCAAATTCACCTCCAAAGCGAGTAACTCATCCTAAGAAACTCGCACGCCGCACACCCAGGAACACCAGCGGCTCGGGGTGAAGCCGGCCGCCGACATGAGCCCGATCCCCTCTTGCCCACCTCGAGTTCCAGGAGAAACTCGTGTGCAGCACTCTATTCATAGCGCATTCCTCCCTCCGCCTCAAGACTACTAAAGTACCAGACGTTCCTCAGGGTTTCCCCTTAGCAGGAAGCGGAGGGCGGAAAGCTGATAGCGAAGGTACGCGACCGAAGCTATAATGGTCCGAGCGTCGAACGCACCCATGAATGAATTCTCCACACCCCTGATGCGGCAGTACAGCGCTATTAAGGAGCGCCATCCCAACGCGCTGCTGCTGTTTCGCCTAGGAGACTTCTACGAACTCTTTTTCGAAGACGCCGTGGTGGCCTCGAAGGAGCTGCAAATCACGCTGACCTCCCGCAACAAGGAGAAGGGCGTGTCGATCCCGATGTGTGGTGTTCCCTACCATGCTGCCGAGGGTTACATCGCCAAGCTCGTCCGCCGCGGTTATCGGGTGGCCATCTGCGACCAGATGGAAGACCCGCGCTTGGCCAAGAAACTGGTGAAACGCGAAGTCACCCGAGTGGTGACGCCGGGAACGGCAGCCGACTCGCAGATGCTCGAGCCGCGCGAGAACAACTATCTGGCGGCCGTGGCGGAGAGGGAGAGCGGTGTGGGCGTGGCCTTTGTGGACCTCTCGACCGGCGACTTTCGCGCCACGGAGTTTTCAGGCCTCGAGGCTTCGGCGCGCCTGCAAGAGGAACTCGAACGCATGCGTCCCAGCGAACTTCTGCTCGCCTCGCGTCCCACCAGCCCCTCGGACTCGCGCTCTGCTCCCCTTGCTTCCCTCACTCAAACGCCGCTCGAAGACTGGGTATTCGCCGAGGAATATGGCGCCCGCCTGTTGCGAGATCATTTCCGTGTCGCGACGCTGGCGGGCTACGGTCTGGAGGGTCATGGACTGGCCGTGGCGGCCGCCGGGGCCGCGCTTCACTACGTGCGGGAGACGCAGCGAGGGTCGCTTTCGCATCTGGACGGAATCCGTTTCTATCAGCAACAGGACTCTCTTGTCCTCGATCCCACGACCCTGCGCAACCTGGAGTTGGTCGAGCCCGCCTTCGGGGAATCGCGCGCGGCCACGCTCTTGGGGATACTGGACGAATGCGTCACCTCGCTGGGCGCGCGCAAGTTGAAAGCCTGGATGCTCCGGCCCTCCCTCGACCGTGCCGAGCTCGAAGCGCGGCTGGATGTGGTGGATGAGTTTCTGCAATCCACCATCGAGCGGGAAGAGCTTCGCCGGGCGCTGGGCGGCGTGCAGGACCTGGAGCGGCTGCTGAGCAAGGTGACGCTCGAAACCGCTCACGCCCGCGACCTGCTGGCTTTAAAGCAATCCTTTCAGGCGCTCCCGCTCCTCCGCACCTATCTCAACCATTTTCAGGCGGCTCGCCTCAAGCAGCTTTGGGAACGTTTGGACGAGCTGGCAGACGTTCGGGAACTGATCGAGAAAGCGATTCATCCCGATCCGCCTCTGCTCCTCAGCGAGGGCGGCTTGATCCGGCCAGGCTACCATGCCGAACTCGACGATCTCCGCGACCTGAGCCAGAACAGTAAGCGCCTGCTGGCCCTGATTGAAGCCCGCGAGCGCGAGCGCACCGGCATCGCCTCGCTGAAGGTCCGTTTTAACAGCGTTTTTGGCTACTACATCGAGGTCTCTAAACCCAATCTCCATCTCGCTCCTTCAGATTACGAGCGCAAGCAGACCTTGGTGAATGCCGAAAGGTTCACCACGCCGGAGTTGAAGGAATTGGAAGCGAAGATCTTGGATGCCGAGGAAAGAAGTAGAACTCTCGAGCGCGAGCTTTTTCTTACCACCCGGCGCCACGTGGCGAACGAAGCGCGGCGCATCCGCCAAACCGCGGCGGTGCTGGCGGAGCTCGACGTTCTGGCCTGCTTCGCCCACCTCGCCGCGGAGCGCCACTATCGCCGCCCGGAGTTCTCCGAGAACGGTGACATGGTCATCCAGCGCGGACGCCACCCCGTGATTGAGCGCCTGAGCGAAGAAGGCCAGTCGGGCAAGTTCGTTCCCAATGATCTCTACATGAACGGCAGTACCGACCTGATCCTGATCATCACGGGGCCCAACATGGGGGGAAAGTCAACTTACCTGCGGCAAGCAGCCCTGATCGCGTTGATGGCCCAGATGGGGAGCTTCGTCCCCGCGGCGCGCGCCCAGCTCCCTATTTTTGACCGCATCTTCACCCGCATCGGCGCTTCCGATAACCTGGCGCGTGGGCGTTCGACGTTTATGGTAGAGATGACGGAGGCGGCAAGCATCCTGAACACAGCCACTCCGCGTAGCCTCGTCTTGTTGGATGAGGTGGGGCGGGGCACGGCCACCTTTGACGGCCTGGCCATCGCCTGGGCCGTCGTCGAGCACCTCCAGACGCGCACGCGGCCCAAGACCCTCTTCGCCACTCACTACCACGAGCTCACCGAACTCGCCGAACTTCTCCCCGGAGTGCGCAATTACCACGTCTCCGTGCGTGAATCCGGATCCAACATCGTCTTCTTGCGGAAGGTGGAAATGGGAAGCGCCGACAAGAGCTATGGCATCGAGGTCGCCCGCTTGGCCGGCCTGCCCAGCAAGGTTGTTGCGCGCGCGCGGGAAATCCTTTCCCGCCACGAACAGACCGAGCACAGCCTAAGCGAGCGCTTGGCGGCCAGCCAGGACAAGGTGGAAACCGGACCCGTGCAGCTTACGATTTTCACGCCCTTGAACGTCGAGGTGGTGAATGCCATTGAAAACGCCGACCTCGATAACCTGAAGCCGATTGAAGCCTTGAACTTGTTGGCGGAATTGAAAAAGCAGATCCAATCATGAATGTTTCACGGAAAGTCCCTCGACACCGCAATTCCGGATCGCAGGGGCTCTGCCGCCTGCTTCGCGGAGAGGCTCAGGACGCGTAAGAAAATGCCGCTTTGGCGAGATGTTGTAGGGGCAACCCTCGTGGTTGCCCGCCGGGCGGCCACAAGGGCCGCCCCTACATCGCGATTCTTCCACAGCTTCTCGCCCTTTCTGCAGACTGGTGTACTACTCCATCTGAAGGTTACGCCTACCCTCCCCCCCGGGGAGAGGGTGGCGCGCGACGGCGCTTTCACCAGCCGTCGCGTGCCGCGTGAGGGGTCACTTGCACGATAACGACCTCGGCCAATTATTGCTCCTGGAACTGAACGAACTGCGCTGGGACTCTTCACTCGAGCGCTTCCTTCGCCGTTTGCATCCTGGCGGCGTACTCATAGACGCGCCGCTCACAGAGGGTGCCGGAACAGTCGGCGAGTTTCTGTTCAAGGCAGTTGGCGCAGTCGCAGATCTTCCCTTCCTGGCCCTCAGGGAAGAAGGGGGGACCATGGATCCGCTCCGGGCCTTCCTGCCTCCGCTTCCCTCGCCCCGCGCGGCAGCGGATAGGGGCCTTGCGGCTGTGCGGCGCCTGGCTGAACTTGTGGGCGCCGGATTGCATCTCCTCGGCTTTAACACCGACTTGGCTCCCTTGCTCGACGTCGCCTCGCCTGCCGCTGGAAGTATCTCGGAGACGCGCGCCTTCAGTTCCAATCCCCAGCAGGTGGCTAGGTGTGGGGCAGCGTTCCTCGACGGGCTGGAGCGCCGTGGGATTCGCGCTTGTGGAAAACATTTCCCCGGCTTGGCCAGCGCACAATCCACCAGGGCCACCGAACTGCCCCTGGTGACCAAGTCCATGGCTGAATTATGGCGCGAGGATCTGGTCCCTTACCGGGCGCTGTTGCCCCGGCTTCCTCTCGTTCTAATAAGCACAGCCGCCTACAAAGCCTACGACTTTGATTTGCTACAGTCCGCCGGGCTATCTCCCAAGGTCGTAGAGGGATTGCTCCGCATCAAGCTCGGCTACAACGGCGTGGCCATCGCCTGTGGACTCGAGACGAAAGCCGTTCGCGGAACTCTTGATTTGGGGGAAGCGGCGGTGCAGGCTCTGCGCGCCGGGTGCGACATGCTGCTCTTGGAAGAAGCGGAAGCCGCTGAGCAAGCCCAAACGGCCTTGAGCGCCGCTCGAGAGTCCGGGAAACTCTCAGGCCCTCGCGTCGAGCAGGCATTAAAGCGTATCCAGCTTGCGAAGCGAGGTTTGAAGCTGCCCCGCGGACCGCTGCCGGGGGAATCGCTGGCTCGACTCCTCAGAGAGTTCAAGGACTTTTCGAACCAGTTCAGACCGGAGGACTTGGCCAACTGACGGGCGGTCCAGTGCCCGCCAGGACTTGGTTCATTTGCGAACGGAGCGCACGCTGGCGACCCCCTCACCCGGACCGCGACGGCGCTTTCATCAGCCATCGCGGGCCGGGTGAGGGGTTAGTTGCCGGGCGAGGACGGGTCAGCAGGCCGATACACGGCGATCAGGGGACGGCAAGCCGTCCCCCTACAACTTGTAGGGGTAGGGCTTGCCCTACCCTCGACAATAGGCAGCCCAACGGCTTTGAACTTGGCTCCGGGTGAGCTAACCGATGCTTAAAAAGTCCAGAGGTAACGCACGCCTAGCCGTCGGCCTGATGTCCGGCACCTCGATGGACGGCGTCGATGCAGCCTTGGTGCGCCTGACCGGCTCGCCGCAACAACCTCACGTGCGCCTGCTGAGGTTCGTCACCCTTCCCTACCCTCCCGAAGTCGGACAGTGGATCATGCGCCTTGCGGCGGGGGAGTGGACCACAGCGAAGGATGTCAGCCAACTTGACTTTCTGCTCGGCGAACTCTTTGCCAACGCTGCCTTGCGCGTTTGCCGCGCCGCACATGTCTCGCCTCGGCGCCTATTCGTCATCGGCTCACATGGCCAGACCATCTATCACCAGGGAATGGCTGAGTTGATCCCCCGCATGGGGCAGGCGGTGGAGCCGAACACCCTCCAAATCGCCGAGCCTGCCGTGATCGCAGAACGAACGGGCGCGCCGGTGGTGGCGGATTTCCGCACCGCTGACGTGGCGGCGGGGGGCCAAGGGGCGCCGCTCGTGCCCATGGTGGACTATCTTTTGCTGCGAGATGCGCGGAAAGGAACCGTGGCCCTAAACATCGGCGGCATCGCCAATGTTACGGTGATCCCGGTGAAGGCAAAACCTCTCGACGTCGTGGGCTTCGATACAGGGCCGGGGAACATGGTGAGCGATGCCCTGGTCCGACACTTCACCGGGAATCGAGAGTATTACGACGCCGGCGGGCGTGTGGCGGCGCTTGGAAAAGTGAATGAACCCCTCCTTGCCGACACGTTGGGCCATCCCTTTTTCCTGCGATATCCGCCCAAGAGCGCGGGACGGGAACAGTTCGGCCAAGAATTCGTAGATCGCTATTTTCTCACGCACCGTCTCACCCGCCGGCGGGCCCGTTTTGAAGATTTGGTTCGAACCGCCCTCGAGCTGACCGCACGCACGATCACCGACGCGCTGGCCCGTTTTGTTTTTCCCAGTGTGAAGATTGGCCGCTTGATTGTCTCGGGGGGCGGCGCGCACAATCCCTTGCTCATAAAGCGCCTGGCTGAATTGCTGCCGCGCCAGACGGTCGAACTTTCCGACCGTTACGGCCTGCCGGTGGACGCTAAAGAGGCCATCGCCTTCGCCATCCTTGCCGACCGCACCCTGCACGGTTTGCCGGGAAATCTTTCCCGTGTCACCGGCGCGCGTCGCGCCGTCGTCCTGGGCAAAATCGTCCGACCCTGATCGCGAACCGGGTCAATTTCCGCTCGAGTTGTCGAACACCGTCATCACGGGTAAGGCGTTGCTGGCCGACGTTCGCAGGAGAACCATCCCACTCGAAGTGGCGGCTCCCGTCCTCAAACACACCAAGGCAATTCATGACAAGCTGCGAGAGGCTGCCAAGGTTGCAGGAATTAAAACCTACCAGTAGATAATCCTCCGTGGGTGGCGCATACGTGCCGACGGTAGTTGTCGGCATGTATGCGCCCTTTGGGGTCGTGGGACTCTACCACACCACGATTTGCATGCCGTGCGCCTTTATAGTGGCCCGGTGGCACGTCGAGGACCCGACAATGGGCGCATACATCGCGACAACAGGCGTCGCGACGTATGCGCCACCCGCGAATGCGAGCCAGGGCCACATCCGCCAAGAGTGCCGCCGAGGCGCGAAGCCAAGCGGGAAATTGCGTGAGCGCCTGAAACCGCTATGTAAAGCCGAATCGAAGGCGGAACTCAAGCTCGGGCGACGCAAGCCTCCCCAGATTTCCTAGGACCATTGATTCCGGTCTTGCCGCGACGGCCACGCTCCGGGCGACTACTGAAATACTCCCACACAACCGCGTCTAGTACTTGCGGTTCTACGCCTAAGACGTCTGCAGCCATGCAAAGCACTGACCTGATCTCATCGTAGCGGTGCATCTGGAGCCCGGCCAATTGAAAGAGTGATCTTACGTGTCTGTCAACTGCAACTATCGGAATCCCAACTAGTAACTTCAAATAGTCGACAGTCTTGGGGCCGATGCCCTTGATTGCGCGCAGTTCCGAGGCTGCGTTCGCCGACCATAGCCACGCTGCAAGCTCACGTTCCGTCTCCAAGTGCTTCTCACAGAGCAGGCGGGTAAGGCTCATTAAGCGACCGATCTTCTCTGGATGGGACCACTGAAGTACTTTGTCTGGGCCCACGTCTGATAGAACCTTCCAGAATTTTGTCGTCGTCTCCGCGTGGGGGTACGAAGCTAGTATCTGCTTCACTCGTGGCAACACCACGGTGCGATAGTTCAGACCGGCTTGAAGGATTGTATCAGATAATGTGGCGCCCATGTGGCAATAGCCGATTCGCGTGTGTTCACTCATCGGGTTGACAATCGTCCGCAGTAAGTCGGCTATCTTTCGGGCGGCGCTTTCATGACCTTGATTATCAGAATCATTAGGCATAGTTTTCCCCAAGCCCTTGAAGTGCGGCAAGCCTCTCCACACAGTTGGGACAAGCGCCACAAGGAACGGTCGAAGATGCTTGGCAGGAGAACGTACGGCCGATTGGAACGCCGAGACGTAGCGCCAGCTCCGCAACCTGGCGTTTCGAAAAGTCCCTGAAGGGCACGCGAACCTCGACGGACCCATACTCTGCCAACAGCGCGGTTAACCGACCAAAGAACTCGGCGGAACAGTCGATCTCCTTCGCATGGTTACTGTTGATGAATGCGGCGTACAGCAACCCAATTCCGCGCGTCTGAGCATATGCGGAACCAACGCTCAGGAAAACAAGGTTCCGGTACGGCAGATACAGATCGGCATCAATGACGACATCCCGCCATAAATCGGGCTCTGAAATCAGCCTACTGGGAGAACCGAGGTACACATCCGAAATATTCACGGTGACGATTTCATTTCTTACGCTGGCGGGCAAAACGCCCCTCGCCGTGGCTAACTCGGTGGCCGCACAGTGTTGGCCATAGTTGATGAACAGCGAAAGGAAGGAAATCTGCTGTTCCACCAATAAATAGGCGAGGGTCGTTGAATCGAGCCCCCCGGAGCAAAGGAGCAAAGCCTGCTTATGCTCTTCCATTTTTGAGTTTTGCGGCCTGAACAAAAACTTCCGACACAATCTGGTCGAGATCCGAAGAAACAAGAACTGGCAACTCGGTCAGCATTATATTACTCGCGCGCTTGAAAGGATCGTACACGATCACCGGTATGTGTTTCTCGATTGCAACTCCTATTTCGATCAGGGTTCCAGGATCGTCGTGCAGTAAGACTGCAATCAGGAGAGCACATTCGGCGAGAAGGTCCAGATCGGCCTCGGCAATTCGCCGCCTTTCCGAAGCAGGGGTGTCAGCGCCGACCTGCCCATGTTCCCTGACTGGGCGGCGGGGTGTGAAATTGTGGTATGCAAGGGCTTCGGCCAGGGCATCAAGTGGCGCCGTATCCACGTAGTCGAAATCTGGAGCGGCAAGATAGATGTTGACCGTCTCTCGGCCCTCCCATGGCAACACCACGCCGCCAAGGGCGCCGATCGTGTGTGCGTCGATGCTGAGGGCAGCCGCTATCGATTGCTGGACGTCCGAGTCTCGAAAGCACGATGCATACTCAGCCGCCGCAAATGAAGCATAGGCTAATGCCGCGGTGTCCCCATGGCTGCGACGTTGCACGACAAAGACTGCGTCAAAGACGTCGCCTACCCCAACGGAGTGCATAATAGGTGTTGTTTGGGCCGGTGTGCTGATGGCTTCACTCGCGGCCTGCGTGTAGAATAGCCGTGAGCCGCCCCTATTCTCTTTGAGGAGAATAGAGTCAGCATACCCTGACAGCTTGAGTTGCAACTTAGTAGGGTCCCGTCCGAAAAAGTCCAAGAAAAGCCCCGAGGACGTAGAGAGCATTACCGATGCGAACCTTCGCTTGAGCGCCGAGAGGTCTTGCAGTTGCTGTGCGGGCACGAAGTTGACGTCGGCATGGACGTCGGCCGTCCTAGCACCTATTTCCTTCAACGTGTCCGCCAACGGGAAACCGCCGGGAAAGGCAAGGTAGTCGGTGAACTCTGCACCCGAGCCAAGTTCCCTCAACGCTCCGGTGGAGAAATCGCACTCCGATTGATCTCGAAGCAGGTACTCGTACCGTTGCGGCCCGACTTCCAGGCCCTCCCCAACAAGCATTACGTTGGGACAACCCGTTATCGTGCCGATACACTGCACAAATGCTGCTCCGTAAAGTCCCGCCAAGTCTTCAATGTCCTCCCTCAGATATGCCGGGGCTACGTAGCCTAAGCCGAAGGGTACTCCCATCGCCCAAAGTGCTCGCGCTGCATGCATGACGCCGCCCAGCCTCATCATCGGTTCAAGACCGCGCCCTTGGACGAAGTCCACAAAAACACTGCCGATTAAACATGGACAGCAACTACCTACGTCTTTGGGCATATAGATTTACCCTGACGGAAGGAACAGGTTTAAGGGTTGACGACGTCACCTTTCCTGCGTAACTGAACCCTCGCCTCACGCAGGAAACTAAGTAGTTGTAGGCAGTGGGCAGGAAACCCACACTCTCGCCAGCTTCGGTATCAACGCTCAATCTGGGGCCTAGTAGGGTTTGGCGCAGCCGGACCGATGTGCCCACACCTGGCAGCGACTGGTGAGCGTTGAAGAACTCCGACCTTCCAACCTCTTCCAATGGAATATCAAGTAAATCTCGGCTACAGCGGTCGTCGCCTTCTTCGGGGCCTCTCCCGCCAGGCCCCCCTGAAGGGCCACCACCGCCCTTCCTTCTTGACGGCGGAAAGTCAGGAAAGCGTCCTGAGTGTCTGCTCCCCATCTGAAGCCCTCCTATCTCGCCTGCTCGATTGTCTCTCCTGCAACAGCATGGCTCGTAATTCTGCCACTGGCCAGGAAACATATCAATCAAAAATCTTTCTCACATGGCACCCCGCCACAAAGCGGATAGCGCAGACCTGCTTTTCCAGGCCTGCGGCTCTTCCGGTTCTCAGATGAGCGTGTTCTCATCGGCGGCCAGGCGCACCCGGTCGAGGCGCATCCAGGACATGGCGATTATTTACCCGCTGTCGTCACGGCGTGCAGTGCCCTCCGAAAAACCGCAGACCTTGAAGAGCAGGTCTGCGCTCGCTGACACGCTTTCTTTCCAGCAATCCATTATAGAAACGGCATGTTCGACGGTATCGGACGTGTCACGTTAACCTTGACCTTGATTACTAGACGTACGTCATTTTCGCTGCGGTTGGGTGAAGTAGCGGGAGTCAAGAGGCGATCCCCTATCACCCGGAAGTCGCTTATGAGGCTGTCGTCTTCGAGCAGGCAGAAAAACGGGTCTTCTCCCGGCCCGTCAGGCTTGAGCCCCCCGATTTCTTGGCCGGGAGTCGGCATCCGCAGGCCATCAAAGAGTGTCTTGATTCTATTGTCTATATCTCCGCTCTCCGATATGAGCTTCCCGGGTGGTGCGCTCCTCAGAAACAGAATATCCAAGCTGCAAGTTGTCAGGAAGCCCCTGGAGACCAGGGGCACAAAACGGAAGTCTCCGATGCGGAACTGGTTGGCGAACTGGCCAAGTGTAAGAATCGCGTACCCGTCAAATTTGTTTGCGGGGTGAATCGTCTCGTCAGCGAAGGTCTCGGCGAAAAGGGGGATGCCAAGTTCCTTCATCTGATGCAGCGCGGGATGAGTGTCCCAAAGCTGCGCCAACTGCGGATTCAATTCCTTGCGAATGACGTGCTTGTCCTCTATACCACCCGATGCCTTTAGCCTTCCGCTGTATAGGAGATGGAACTCCATAGGTTCCCTTTTCCCGTGGGTAAATCTCCGAGCGGCCATTCGAGCACCCGCGAGGAAAGCGGTGTCAGGTACCGTTTTCCTGTCCCGGGGTCATCTTCCGCCGACTCGGTTTCCTTCCGTTTCCTTCTCTCAGAATTGCCTTGGGATGCCAGCCTGCTTCAATACCGCATTGGCCGTGTGGCGGGACAGAATCTTGTGGTCGACGGGAAAGCGGCGCTCCGTGATGGGGCTGTATCAGATTTCGTGATCCCCGCGACCGGGGCGTTCAAAAGTGCACCCGTGAGCACGAGGAATTTCCTTTAACTTCGGCGTGAAGGTTGCCATCAGGGGGCCCCTGGCACGGAGGCGGTTTCTTCATGGTGGGCACGAACCAGCACGCTGACCGACTCTTGCCCTGGATCGAGCCCGCCGTTGAGCTCAAAGAGTTCCGGCACCAAAACCCGGATCTTCTCCATCAACGCATTCATGGATTCGGCTTCTGCCACCAAGCCAGGGATGTCCTCACTCTCCGCAACCCAGACTCCTGCCTCAGAATCCCAACGCGCTTCGACGTGATAAGTGCGACTCATTGCTGGCCACTCCCACACACAAGACTACCATCAGCGGATACCTATTACAACCGGCGAACCGGGTAAGGGTGAGAAACGGTGTCAGGTACCGTTTCAGCTACATCTCTGGCTTCTTTCATGACACTGTTTGGCTCTCATTCCCGAACCCTGACCCTGTGCGGCTCCACAATGATCAACTTACCCGCGTAGTACTGCTGGGCAGGATGAGTCAAAAGGAAGGATCACTTGCGTGGTCGGCAAAACGGTTTCCCACTACCGCATCCTGGAGAAGCTCGTCCAAAATCTAAAATCCCTCCGTCCCCCCATCGCCAGATAACAGAAAAGTATCCCGCCGGTTGCTGCCGAACACGCGAACTTCGCGGCTACCGGGAGAGAGGACGGTGAGACGAATCCCTCTAGCACGCCTGCCACCACCAAGAGAGGGATGATTCCTAAAGCCAGGCGCACCCCTTGGCCTCCATAGTAAGTTAAGGACTCGCGGCGAGGGAGTTCGCCGGGAAAGAGCAAGCCGCGGGCCAGCAGCAAGCCGCCAGCCCCCGCGATAAACACTGCGGGCAATTCCAGAACCCCGTGCGGAGCGACGAAGGACCAAAGTTGCAAGCTCATTCCGGCTTGCCAACATGCTGCGCCGATGACCCCCATCAGCACGCCATTCATCGCCAGCAGATAAACCGTGCCAATGCCGCCCATTATTCCCAACGCGAACATGACGAAAGAAACACTCAGGTTGTTGGTCATGATGGCGCTGGAAGCCAGCGGCTTGATGGTGAGCACGGAATGCGTCCACATCTCGCGCCGGTCAATGGTGCCGCTCATCTCCGGACCGAGGAAGAAGCGTTGCAAGGAAGGGTCGGCAAGGCTGGCAAAGAAACCCGCCATAGCCCCGGCAAAAAACAGCGCGAACGCCAGACCCGTATATCTCCACGTCCGGCGAAAGAGGCAGGGAAAGTCGTGCCGGTAAAAACCAAGGATGTGGCGCGGGCGCGCCGTCCGGCCCATATAAATGAGGTTGTGGGCTCGGGCCAGAAGTTGATTCAAGTAACCAGCCCAGGTCCGGCTCAAAGGGTCTTCGCGCACCGAAGCCAAATCCGCGGCAATCTGGCGGTAAAGCAATCCCAGTTCGCTCAGTTCCGGATAGGTAAGAACACCCAAGCCTCGACGGCCGGCTTTTTCAATAATCGTTCCCAGCCTGTCCCAGTACGGCTTGCGTTTTCCTATCCAGCGTGAGCTAATCATAAGTGCCGAAATTCGAAAATCGCACCGAGTTTCGATTTCTGTTTTCCAATTTCGAAGTTCGTGCCCGCGCCCGCTACGGTTAACCTATACGCGTATTCCCACATACCACAAGCTGGTGACAACCATCTCACGCAAGGAGTAGAGCGCGCGCAGGTAGGAATCGGCTTCGATGGGACTGTCGGGATCCGGGGAGGCGTAGGCGGTAATACCCAGCGAGCGGAACATCAGTTTGATTCGGTAAAGGTGGAAGCCATCGCTGACCGCGATACAGGTGCGCTTCTGGCGCTGCCTGAGGAGGCGCGTTAAGGCCTTGACGCTTTGGTAAGTTGTCAAGCTTCGGGCGTCCGCCAGGATTTTGTTTTCCGCCACACCGCGCTGGATCAGGTAATCGCGCCCCACCCCGGCTTCGGTGTATTGCGGGTCGCCTCCGCTGCCCCCGGTAGTGATGAGCAACGGCGCAAGGCCGCGCTCCTCGAGGTCGAAGGCATGATCGAGGCGGGCTTTGAGCACAGGGGATGGCGCGCCGTTATACTCCGCTGCGCCAAAGACGACGAGAGCACCTGCGGGCATAGCTTCGTCTCGCGTGGCTTGTTCGCGGATGGCCATATAAAGCGACCTCTCCGCATAGGCGAGAGCCAACAAAGCCAGCAGCAGCCCGATCAGAACGCCTTGGCGAAAACGCAGGTGAATCAGCCCAGAAACTCCTTCAATTCGGACTCCGGCACTCCGCCGGGTCGAAGGATCCGCACGCGCTCGCCGGTCAAGTCTACCACCGTGGAGGCAAGCTGTCCTTGGGTGGGACCTCCATCCAGGATGAGGGGCAGAAGATCGCCGATCTGCCTGTCCACTTCCTGGGCGGTGGAGCAAGCAGGAAACTCGGAAAGATTGGCGCTGGTGCCCGTCAATGGCCGCGCCGAAGCGTCAATCAGCGCCGTGGCCAAAAGTGCTTGTGGCCATCGGAGGCCCACCTTGCCAGTGTTGGCAGTGACCTTCAGCGGGATCTGGCGAGAGGCGGGTACCAACAAGGTCAGGGGACCAGGCCAAAACTTCTTCGCCAGCGTGAAGAAAAGCTGCGGGGGATCATGGGTAAGATCCGCAGCTTGATCGATGGACGCCACCAAAAGGGGAAGGGGCCGGTCAGCCGTGCGGCGTTTGATTCGAAACACCTCACTGACCGCCGCCAAGTTGAAAGGATCAGCACCCAGACCGTAAAACGTGTCCGTGGGAAAGGCAACAACTTTGCCGGAAATGATCATGCGAACGGCGTATTCCAGCAGAAATTCCAGCCTTGCTTGCTCTACTTTGATTAGCTCAGCCATGTGGTTTGCCGTATGCGCGCCTTCCGGCAGGAGGTGGGGAATTGCCCATCCTGCAACATCTCCATGCCCCACCCTGTCAAAGGCTTGCGGCTGACCGTAACATAAGCCGCTCCAAGGGTCAAGGCCCCTCCGCGTAGGCCCCCCGCGCGCCCTTCGGCGAAATTATCCTTGACTTGCTCCCCCCCATGGCTCAGAATGATTTCAGTATCGTAATTATAGCGGTTTCAATATTTCAATCCGAAACGGGGGTGTTGAACGGTTGGCTGAAGTAAGACTTCAGGACGGAGAGTCCTTGGAAAACGCACTTCGCCGCTTCAAGCGAAAGGTTCAGCAGGAAGACATCATAAAGGAAATCAAAAGACATTCTTTCTACTTAAAACCTGGTGAGAAAAAGCGAGTTAAAGCGGCCTTGGCTCGCAAGCGGGCACGCAAAAAGGCCAGACACGAACAGGATTAGAAATCCATGAGGAGCGTGAGAGTGGGAGCGACACGAGCCTCGCGGTGTCCGACCACTTCGTAGCTTAGCGCTGGTGCGGGCCCTGTTCGAACAAGGGAGTGCGGCTATGGAGTACCGGGATAGGGTCCTGAAGTGTATGGACTGCGGAGCAGAGTTCGTGTTCGCGGCCGGGGAACAGCTCTTCTATGCCGACAAGGGATTCAAGAACGAACCAAAACGCTGCAGGCTTTGTAAAGCGAAGCGGAATCAATCCCTGAGCGGGCAGTCCCACCATCGGGTCGAAACTACGACTACGTGCACGCAGTGCGGGAAAGAAACGACCGTTCCTTTTAAGCCGACTCAGGGCCGGCCAGTCTACTGTCGGGAGTGCTTTCAGCAGCGGCGAGTCTCTGCCAACCCGGCTTAATTCCACCTCAGACTTTTCCAGCTTGATGAACTTTGGGTGAAGTCGGCCTGGTTCCTAGGGTGGTCTCCCCTCCCACTCAAAACTGCGCGATACTCAAGGTGTTTCCATCCGGGTCTTTGAACCAGGCCACCCTGGCACCGCTGGGAGAGGCCCAGATGCCCAGTTCCTCCTGCGGCATTCGCAGATAGCGTTCCAGCGTGACGTGAGCTTTTAGGACTCGCTTTCTGTTGACTGCCGCCTGAGCACACGATCGACTCGGAAACAATCGGCGTTAGCAAATCATGAAATCAGCTACAATTATTTTTCGACTATGTTCACATTCCAAATTCTCAATTTCGGTTGCCGCGCTAGCCAGGCGGACGGCGCTGCGCTCAAAAAGCAGTTGCTCGAATCAGGCCTCCATGAGGCAAAGGACGTTGGCGCAAGCCAAGTGGCGATTTTGAACACCTGCACAGTCACCGGCAGGGCGGATGCTGAAGTCCGGCAACTGGTCCGCCGCATCCACCGCGCCAACCCTCAGTGCCGTATTCTAGTCACAGGCTGTTACGCGCAGCGCTCCCCGGCGGAGATCGCTCAACTGGACGGCGTCGCCTGGGTAGTTGGGAATTCCCATAAGCACGTCATCGCGGATCTGATGAGCTCGAGCTTGGCGCGCAAGGAGGGCGTTGGCCATTTATCTGCTCCAACCGCTCAACCCGCAACCCCGCAGCCGCCGACCATTTTGGTGGGGGAGATCACCGAGGAATTCCATTTTGCTCCTGTATTTCCGGACGAGCGCACTCGTCCCACACTCAAGATTCAGGACGGTTGCAACGCCCGCTGCTCCTTTTGCGTGATTCCCTCCGTCCGCGGACGCAGCCGCAGCCTGCCGCCCGAAAAGGTCATCGAGCAGGTCCACGAATTGGAGCGGAGCGGGTACAAGGAAATCGTTCTTTCCGGGATTAACCTGGGCAGCTATGGGCGCGACATCGACCGGCGCATCAGTTTCCTCGGTCTCCTTGAAAGGTTGTTGAAGGAAACTGCCATGGCGCGCCTGCGCATAAGCTCGCTCGAGCCAATGGACGTCAGCCCCGCTCTTATCCGGCTGGTGGCCGGAGAGCCGCGCCTGGCCCAGCACTTCCATATCCCGTTACAGAGCGGGTGCAGCCGCATTCTCCGCCTCATGAACCGGAGATATTGGCCCTCACAATATGCCGAGCGTCTCTTTGCCATCCGCGAACAAATCCCGAATGCCGGCATCGGCGCGGACGTGATGGTCGGCTTCCCCGGCGAGACGGACCAGGACCACGCCGCCAGCGCCGCCTTCATCGAATCACTGCCCGTCACCTATCTGCACATCTTCCCCTATTCTGCTCGACCTCATACGCCCGCCGCGGCCTCGCCCCAGCAAGTGAACGGCCGGGTGGCCCATGAGCGCGCCCAGGAAATCCGCTCTTTGCTCGCCCTCAAGCGCCAAGCCTTCCTTCAGTCACAAGTCGGCCGTAAGCTCTCCGCCATCACGCTCGATGAATCTGAAGCCGGTGATCGCGTGGCGCTCAGCAGCAATTACCTGAAGATTGTCCTGCCCGGCTCGAACCTGCCGCCCAACACGCTGCTCGACGTCCACGTGGGCCGTGTTCATGAGGGTCTGCTCTTCGGCCACGAGGCCGACGGCAGCTAGCTTGCCGCGAATCCGCTCTAGCTGCCAATTCACACATTCCCGGCGGTGTCAAGACTCTGCGCGGCTCCGAGCAAATCTGAATCCCTGCTGGACAGTGGGACCGGAATTGCTCACAATACTCTCTGGCAACGAACTCCGCTGATTTCGAGGGCAGGAGAGCAGGGTGGTGAGCCTTGAGCACTTCGGAAATCCCGGCGCCGGATGGCATTCCCATCAGTGAGTACATTCGAAGGAACTTCGTTCCGCTTTCCCATTTGACTCACGATTGGGAGATTCACTCCATGATCACGCTAACTCCCGCCGAGGAGCGGACCATGGTGCGCGAGCCGGCCCAGGCGGTTCCGGCGAGCGTCGCCGAACGGATTGGTCACCTTCGAGTTCTAATGGTTCCCTACATCGCTTGTGTGGAATCCGGGGATGTCGTCTGCGCGGCTAAACCCAAGGGTGAGACCCACACCGCCGCCTGGGTTGAAACAAGTGAAAGGACCAATCTCCTCCTCGCCTCCCGGGAAGTCGACGCCCACGATACCGGGTTCGAGTTCCTGGCCAGCATCGCCGAATTACTGCGGCCTCGTTTGACGATCGCGGAGACCGCTGCCTACGATGAACTTCTGGATGAAGAACTTCGCCACGGGGTGCGCGGCGAGATTGATGAAGAATCCCTTACGGCCAAACAGGCGCTACTCGCCATTCGCCCCTGGCGCCGCAGTCGCCTTCAGTTTGAGCCTTATCGGGATGTTTCCCTGGTGAGCACGGTCGCGGAATACATGCACGGCCTCTGGCACGACGTGCAGATTCGCGTGGGACCTCAACACCTCCCCCTGCAACAGTTGCGCCGGCGCATGACCCTGATGTCCAGCCTCTTTCCGCCCAACCCTGGCTATGCGGTGTTCGCAAAGGAGCTGGAGGAGGAACCGAAAACGGAAGAATGAGGGTGCGAATCATCCTCCAAGTGAAAGATCGTGCGGACTACATCCAGGAATTCCAAGCGGTCCGGGCGTGAGGCGGCATGCTTCAGCTCGGCGAATGGCGAATGCAGAATTTTGTTCACTAATCCCTGCGTCAAGGTTTCCAGCGCCTTTTCCTGCTCTGCCGTGAGGCTCCCAAACAGGCCACGAGTGCGCGCCAGCTCCGCCCGCCGGATTTGTTCGAATCGCCTGCGCAGCGACATGATGGTGGGTACAACGTTGAGCTGAGCCTGGCGATTGCGGAACATCTCCGTTTCCGCCAGGATGATCCGGTCCGCGTCCTCGACCGCCTTTTGCCGTTCCCGGAGGTTCTCGCTGGCGGTCTGTTGTAGCCCGTCCACATTGACCAGTTCGCATCCCGGCACTTCGCAAACCCTGGGGTCGATGTCACGCGGTACGGCAATGTCGATCAGGAATAGGGAGCGGCTGCCCCGCTCGGACATCAAGCGTTGCATGTCATCACGTGTAATGACGAAGTGGGGACACCCTGTCGAGCTGATGACGATGTCGGCCTGCTTCATTCCTTCCCAGATGCGGCTGAAGTGCACCGCGAGTCCATTCAATTCCTGGGCAAGCGCCACCGCCTGCGCGTGCGTGCGATTGCTAACCAGGACCGTCGACGCCCCTTTCGCCAGCAAGTGGCGCGCGGCAAGTTCACCCATTTGTCCCGCCCCAATGATCATCACGGTCTTGTTACGCAAATCGCCGAATGACTTCTCTGCCAAGTCCACTGCCGTAGCGCTCACGGAAACAGGCAATTCCGCTATGTGGGTCTCCGTCCGGACCCGTTTGGCCACGTAGAAGACGCGAGTGAATATCGACTCCAGCACACTCCCGCACGTCTCCGCCTCTTGAGCCAGTGAAAAAGCACGCTTAACCTGCCCTAGCACCTGAGGCTCTCCGACTACCATCGAGTCTAGACCGGATGCCACTCGAAACAGGTGGCGCACGGCCTCATAGTCGCGGAGCACATAGAAACAGTGCGCGTAATCGTCGTAACGGATTCCCAAAGTGGACTCGAGGAATCGCCTCACCGCCTCCAGACCGTCTTGCCCCTCGTATGACTGCACAATGAATTCCACCCGGTTGCACGTGGAAATGATCGCCGCCTCTTCGACTTCTGGCTCCGCCTGCAACCTGCGTAGAGCGCTCGTGATGCGCTCCTCGGGAGGAGCAAACCTCTCCCGAACTTCAAGCGGGGACGTTTTATGGCTAACTCCTGCCAATGTTAGATTCATGCTCGGTTCCTTGATACAGCCCAGCAGCGAAAAGCAGGCACGCCTGATGCCAGAAATTCAACGTTGTTATGTACAACATCTATGCAGCGAGATGGCCGCTTTCTCCCTTTAGCCTCAAGCGACTGCGAACGCCTAAAAACAGGCAACCCCCAGGCCCGGCTCGAATTGCGCGGGATCAAACTGAGTTATTTCCCACAAAGTTGTTTGGAATTTGGCGCAACCGATTTGTATGCAACAAGCTAGCAATGTTTCGGAAAACTGCTAACTTTCGCAATCCCCAGCCTGTAGAAAAATTTAACAGCACCCCCTCCATGGTACGTGGAATGCTATGACTTTGTTATGGGTTTCCATAGAGAGGCATGAAGTTCGCTTCCGCGGAGGCACCGTACCCCCAGGAGGATCGGATCGATGAGAATCATTCGTTTACTGGCACTTGTAATGCTAGCAGGCTTCATCGCTGTTTCGATCGGGATAGGCAAGGCGGAATACAGCAAGAAGGAAGGTAAGGCTTGCACGTTCTGCCACCCTCCCGGAAAGTTCAAGGAGCTTACTGACGCCGGGAAATACTACAAGGAGCATAACCATTCGCTCGAAGGCTATAAGGCTGAGGAGAAAAAGTAGTCGTAGGAACTAGTTGAGCGGGGGCGGGGCCTGTATTGACGGCCCCCTCTCTCTCGTGCCTCAGAAAACCGCAAAACCATGCCCGAAAACCAAGAAACTCCCCCTGCAAGGCTGGAGCAGCCCCGCATTCCTGGGCTCTCAGGTCTGCTGGCGAACATCCTGCGTCCCATATTTTATCTCAGCCACAATCTCACTAGTCGCCTGGGCGTCGTCCTGACCACGACTTCCGGCGCGACCATGGTGCTGGCTTACCTCTTTCAGCTTTTTGGCATGGTTTACAACCCTTACGCCGGCATCCTGGTCTTTCTCCTGCTGCCGGCGTTGTTTGTTGTCGGGCTGGTCTTGATCCCACTCGGCATCTATCACGATCTCCGCAGACACCGGCAACTGGGCACGCTACCCGTCACTTATCCCACCATCGACTTTCGCGACCCGCGCCTGAAGCGGACCGCGGTGTTTGTGGCGGTCATGACCGCTCTCAATGTGCCTCTTTTCGTCATCGCCACCTACCGCGGCACAGTCTATATGGATTCGGTGCAGTTCTGCGGGCAGACATGTCATCAGGTGATGCAGCCCGAATACACGGCCTATCAGCGTTCACCGCACGCGCGCGTAGCCTGCATCGAGTGCCATATCGGACCGGGGGCGCCATGGTTCGTGCGCTCGAAAATCTCTGGCACCTACCAATTGCTGGCGGTGACCTTCAACCTTTACCCCCGCCCCATCCCCACGCCCGTCCACAATCTGCGCCCCGCCCGCGAGACCTGTGAAGATTGCCATTGGCCGCAGAGATTCTCCGGCGACAAACTGCTGATTAAGACCAGCTACGGCGACGATGAAAAGAATACCGCCAGCCAGACCGTCTTGCTGGTGCACATCGGCGGTCGCAATCCGGACAGTCAACTGGTGGGGATACACGGAAGGCACCTGGGCCTGGTGACCTACATAACGGCCGATGAAAAGCGCCAAATCATTCCGACCGTTAATTATCAAAACCCCAATGGCTCTTTCACAGAATTTGTCTCCACCGAGACAGCTCAGAACGGCTCAGCCCGTCAAGAAAGCCGCATAATGGACTGCATGGACTGCCACAATCGGCCCACCCACACCTTTGACATGCCGGAATCCGCGGTTAACCACGCGATGGCAGGGGGGCGGATCAGCCCTTCTTTACCCTTCGTCCACAAAGTCTCGGTGGAACTCCTGAAGCGGAACTATCCCAGCCGGTTGGCCGCTCAGACCCAACTGCCCGAAGCTTTCCGCGCCTATTACAGGGCATACTATTCCTCGCTTTACAATTCGCAGCCAGCTCAGATTGAACAAGCGGCCGCCGCCGTGCTGGACATCTATGACGGCAACGTTTTCCCCGACATGAATATCACCTGGGGGACATATCCGAACAACTTGGGTCATACAGACTTCCCCGGGTGCTTCCGCTGCCACGATGGCAGTCACAAATCAAAGGAGGGACGTGAAATCACCCAGGATTGCAATGCCTGCCATTCTCTCCTGGCCGTGGACGAGGCGAACCCCAAGTTTCTGCACGAGCTCTACCCAAGCCAATGATTAGCACCCCTCCCGCAGGAGGAGGGGTTAAGGGAGCGGCGGATACGGAGTCTGCGCTCAGGCCAACCACCCCACGACCCCCACCTTAGCCAAGGAGGGGAGCTTGCCAGGAAGGGCGGAATTCGGGCATGATTAGTTGCGGCCCGCTGCGCGAACCCAGGGCAGGCGGCAAAGAGCAATGACAATTCTAGTAAGGAGAACATCCGATGAGGTTTCTTAAGGTTCTGATCGCATTGTCGGTCTTTTGTGGTTGTCTACTCACCTTGGCGACGGCCAAGCCGGAATACGCCAAGAAGGAAGGCAAGGCCTGCACCTTCTGCCATGCCAAGATGGGATCCGCGGAAGTGATGGGAAAAGAATTGACCGACGCCGGCAAATATTATAAAGAGCACAACCACTCTCTGGAAGGGTACAAGGCGCCGGAGAAGAAATAGCATCCAACCAACTGCCGATTGCCGATGGGCGACGGTCGATTCATCGCTGATTGCCCAGCGTCGATTGTGGATTGAAACGACACGGCGAGTTGCGCCGCTCCCATTCAGGAATCGGCAGTCTCACCCACTTTCTGCCAAACGCGCCCCAATAGCGCGGGCGTCTCGAGTCTATGCGATAAGTCAGCCCTCTCCCCCTTGGGGGAGAGGGTGGGCCGCAGCTGTCCTGAAGGCATCCTGTCCGCGCTTCACAGATTTCCTGCGGGAGCGAGACGCTCCCGCAACAGCGGGCGAGACGCAGGCGCTACATCGCCAAACGCACGCGGATATCCACGGCGCGGAAATCCTTGGCCTGCGGAAAAACCATCAGGGGATTGATATCCATCTCGGCAAGTTGCGGTAAATCTTCGACAAGTTGGGAGAAGCGCTCCAGGATTTCCGCCAGGCCCGCCACATCGACAGCAGGCTCGCCGCGCACTCCTTCAAGAAGCCGATAGCCACGAATCTGCCGCACCATCTCGCCCGCCTCGAGATCGGTGATGGGCGGAAGGCGAAAGACAACATCGTTGAAGGTCTCCACGTAGATTCCACCCAAGCCAAACATTACTAGAGGGCCAAACTTGGGGTCGTGGGTCATCCCGACAATGACCTCCCGCCCGCCGCGCACGTACTCCTGCACCAGGAAGCCTATTTGACCATTGGCGGTTTCCGAAAGCGGGGTGCGTCGCTTTACCTCCTCCGTCATTATCTGGGCGGCCGCCATCAGCTCCTCCGGCGTGTGGATATCGAGCCTTACCCCGCCGACTTCGGTTTTGTGCCCCAGCCCCGGAGCAATGGCTTTCAGGACTACCGGATAGTTCGCCCCTCTGGCAACTTCGCAAAGCTCCTCCGCATCTTTGGCGACCGTAGCTCGAGCGACGGCTATGCCATAGCACTCGACCAAGCGTTGCGCCTCCAAGGGGGTCAATTCGGAACGTCCTTGGCGGCGGACTTCGTCCAGAAGATCCAATGCCGACGCGCGGTCTACGTCAAAACTGCGCACTTCGCCGATGGGCTTCTGGCGCCACTGCCGATAGCGGTCCAACGCGGCCAGAGCCTGCACAGCCGATTCAGGAAACAAGTAGATGGCCATATGACTGGGATGCTTATCGTTCAACTCTTGGAAAAACTCATCGGTAGCCATGAACACGCCAAACACCGGCTTGTCATACTTCTTCCGCAACGCCTCCAGACCCGCAACGATGTCCATGGCGTCGATCATCATGACAGGAACGAACACCACCAGGAGAGAGTCGACACTCTCATCCTCGAGGAGTATTTTGGCGCAGGCATCGTACCGGCTGCGGTCGGATTTGCCCGTCATGTCCACAGGGTTGTGAACGACGGCTTCGGAGGGCAGCAGGCGGCGAAGCTCCTGGCGCGAGTTTTCGGAAAGCGCGGCCAGCTGGAGGCCGAGACTGACCGCCCTGTCCGTGGCCATGATGGCAGGGCCGCCGGCGTTGGTCAGAATCGCCAGCCTGTTCCCGCGCGGGAGCGGGTTCTTGGAGAAGCCCAACGCCAGATCGAAAAGTTCTTCCACGGTGTTCACGCGGATTACCCCGGACTGGTCCAGGAGCGCGTCCGCCGCGATGTCCAGACCCTGGCGCGCGGAGAGCGCGCCCGTATGTGACGAGGCCGCCCGAGCTCCCGCCTCGGTCCTGCCTGACTTCACCGCCAGAATGGGCTTGCGCTTGGAGATGCGGCGCGCAATGTGCATGAAACGCTTTGTATTGCCGAAGGACTCCAGGTACATCAGGATCAGGTCTGTGTTCGGATCGTCTTCCCAGTAGAGGAGCATGTCGTTGCTGGAGACATCCGTGCGGTTACCCAGGCTGGCAAAGTAGGAGAAGCCAATGTCGAGCTGCTTAGCGATGTTCAGGATGGCAAACCCCAGCGCTCCGCTCTGCGACATGAACGCGATACGCCCGGTCATGGGCAAAGTGGGCGCGAAGGTGCAGTCCATGTGGACCGCTGGGTCGGTGTTGATCAATCCCATGCAGTTGGGTCCGACCATGCGCATTCCGTAACGGCGGACTTGCTCACTCAGTTCCGCCTCCATCCGCCTGCCCTCTTCTCCGGTCTCCGAAAAACCCGCCGTGATCACCACCAAGCCTTTCACGCCCTTCTTCCCGCAATCCTCCACAACTGCTGGCACGGCTTCGCGCGGCACCACGATGATCGCCAGGTCCACCTGGTCGGGGATGGAACTCACCGAGGGATAAGCCTTCATCGAGTGAACGAAATCCGCTTGGGGATTCACGGGAAAGAGCATGCCCCGGTATTCGAATTCAATCAGTTGGTGCAGAATCTCGCGGCCAATCGAGCCGAGCCTACGTGAGGCGCCGACCACCGCGATGGATCGTGGCTTGAGAAGCGAGTCAAGAGGATGCATGACGAGTCCTTTCACGCACTCTCTTTTACCCATAACGCGGACTCCTGCCAAGCGAAGAAAAATCGAAGATGGCGCCGGCCTATATGAATCTCTGCGATAACCTGCCTATGCTGTCATTCCGATCCGTCAGCCGACGGAGAGGAATCTCGCTCTGAGTGTCTTCAAGCCAGTGCGAGATTCCTCGTCGTCCGTCGGCCGAAGGACTCCTCGGAATGACACGCAAACTGGGGTTATCACACAGACTCTATAGCCGGAGGCGCCTGCCACCTGACGTAGACTCCTCGACTGTTTGCTATTTGCCATTTATAATCGCCCGGTGGACCTTCCCGGGGGTGCTTATGCATAGGCGGAGCGGCTTGAGGCGGGTATGGGCGTGTACGATCACGCCGCGATTAGGATTCCGGGCGCTCCTCCTGGCCGTGGGAATTGCGCTTGCGGCCGCTGGCGCTTGGCCACAAGAAACGCTCAAGGCGGTCACCGACAATGTGAGTTACAACGTCGGCTCGGAAGTCCGTCTCGAGGTCTTTCTTGCTGCTTCCGATCATCCGCGGTCAACAGCTTTTGACATCTCCGCGAACCTGCGCTATGCGGGAGAAGAGCAGCCCCTCGAAGCAAGGAATGTGGAGATTGCCGGCGGCTTGAACCCCCATGGGAAGGAAATGGCGACGGGCTACCACACTCTCTGGAGGATTCCCGAGGAGGCAAGAACCGGGCGTTACGACGTGGACATTGCTTTAACCGATTCTCAATCCCACACGGCTTTCCTGGTTGTCCGGCGAGTGGCGTCTTTCTCCGTTTATCGTAAGCTTTTGAAGATCGGACGATTCCTGCTCGACCAAACCTTTTACAGCCCGGGGGATGAGCTGCGTTGCTTAGTCGATCTCAGAAATCTTACCAACCGCAGCATTGATAACGTGCGGGTGGAGTTTTCCGATCGCTACTGGCCGTGGACGGCACAAACCTCCGAGCGCGCCGGGGTGGACGTAGTGACGATTGGGGAGGGGCTTCACTTCAGCCCCCGCGGTTCGGTGTCAATTAGGGCGAAGGCTGCTGTCGTCAAAGCAGTCAGGCAACCGTCGGAGCAACAGTACGCCGTAGTGGTGTGGGATAAGGACCGGAAGAACATTTACGACATCGCGTTCAGTCCCGAAGTTTTCATTCAGCCCGTCGGGGTCACCGAGCCGAAGCCATATCCTTCGCAATACGTCTACCCGAGCTTGGACGCTATCAACGTTTCAAATTATCGGCACTTCTATCCTCCCGCGCTGGATCCAGCCGCCATTCAAATCGACCGCGAGCACACGATGCTTCCCTCCGGGAGCGAGCCGGAGTTGCGGTTTTCGGTTCGCAATCCCACGGACCAACCCTGGCGCGGAGTCAGCATTCGCGCCCGCTTGTTCGACCCGCAAGGCAAAGAACTCGCCGCCAAGCAAATAGCCTCAGGAGCAAACCTCGAGCCGGGAGGCTCGGCGCTTGCCGAGCAGACCAAATTTGCGCTTCCGGCAGGTGAAAGTGGAATTTTCCGTGCCCAGATAGAAGTATATGACGCCTCGGGGGAGACGCTGGCAACTAACGTTCTGGAGTTGGCTGCCAATCCCTTGCCACATTCCATCTTGATTTTTTGCGCCCATCAGGACGACGAGGGAGCGCACGCCGGAATGATCCGTGCCGCGGTGGAGAATCACATCCCCATTCACCTCGTCTACATCACTTGTGGCGATGCCGGCTCGTGCGACCGGTACTATGAGCATTCCTGCGCGCCCGATGAGGCCCTGAACTTTGGCGCCCTGCGCATGGAAGAGGCGCGCCGCTCGCTGGGTCACCTCGGCGTGCCTCGCGAGAACATTTATTTCCTCGGCCTGCCCGACGGCGGCTCCGGCCAGATTTGGTACGACCACGTGGAGGACTCGCGCCCTTACCTTTCCGTGCTGCTCGCGAGCGAGCATGCGCCTTACGAAGGTGTCGCCCAGCCCAATCTCCCTTATGCGCGCCATGCCGTGGTCGAGGCGGCCAAGCGATTCATCCTCGAGTTTCATCCTGAGGTCATTTACACAGGACACCCGGACGAGCGCCACGTGGACCACCGCACCAATAACTGGTTTGTGGTCAAGGCGCTCCAGGAATTGCTTCGCGCCGGAGAGGTCCGGCCTGACCTTACACTCCTGACTGACCAGGTTTACGGCCCAGGGCCGCAAACCCATGCGCCTTACCATTATCAGAAGCACGTCCTGAGCGTGTCCGGCGACGCCATGGCTCTCGCTCAGGAAGCGCAATGGTGCTATCAATCCCAGAGTGGCAACCGCGCCCTGGGGCACCTTCGCACTTTTGACCAGTTGCGGCGCGAGGAAGTCCACTGGCAAATCCTGGACTGGAATGACCATGAGGGATGGAATGAGAAGCAGTGATGGTTCTTTGTCCGTGGTCCGTCGTCGGTCGTCGGGTCGGAGGTGGATGGCCATTACGATGCCCCTGGGTTTTGGATGGTGTGTTCCAGTTGGCGGCGAACGATCTGCGACTGGCAACGGACCACTGACAACGGACAATGATTGAGAACTCGAATGACCGAGCCCGAGAAATCCCACGAATCGGAAACTGTGCCAACCGAGAATCGTCCCTCTGGTGAGCAATCCCCCGCTGAACCCTTTCCCTGCCCAGCCTGCGGGCAACTCTTGGCGCCGTCGTGCCGCGTCTGCGTCGCCTGCAAGCACGCGATCAATCCCGCTGAGATTCGCAAACCTGCAGTTCTCCCCGCTGTCGAAATGCCGGCGCAAGGGGGATTCGAACCCGTACGCTTTTCCTGGCGAATTTTCTTAATTGTATTTGCGATTTGGGTGGTGGGCGCAACTCTGGTTCAGCGCCTCATGCCTCCCCTAAGAGCCCAGCTTGTGCTGGGAGGCGTGCAAATCCTTTGTTCCTTGTGGGTCCTATTCGACGCCCTGCAAAAGCGCCTGCCAAGACCGCTAAGGTGGGGCATGGGCACCCTGCTGCTTTGGCCGATCATATTCCCGTGGTACTTGGCCAGAAGAAGTCTCCCCAGCCAACCCTGCCCCTTCATTGAAGCGCGGGTCAAACCGGCTACGGTCGCAGTGCTTTTCATCCTTTTGGCCGTATTGCTTTACGTGATTTCCAAATACGCCCCGCCGCGCTGAAAGATTTTGGATTTTGGATTTTGGATTTTGGATTAGCGATTCGAGGTTGCCGCTGTTCTCTAACGTCAGTTTGAAATTGCCGAGAAGCAAGGTTCATTAATCCAAAATCTAAAATCCAAAATTAAGTGCTCAGTGCGCCCTTGGAAGCCTTGCAGATATAGATCTCCGCCTTCAAGCCCAGGGCATCCTGGTATCCCCGGCGCACGGCCTCGGCAAAAGCCTCAGCAGCCTCCTCGCGGACCAGGTTGACCGTACAGCCACCGAAGCCTGCGCCCGTCATGCGGGCGCCCAAAACGCCAGGTTGTTTCCAAGCCAGCTCAACCAGAGTGTCCAGTTCCTTCGAGCTGACCTCGTAATCGTCGCGCAGGCTATCGTGCGAAGCGTTCATGAGCTCGCCAAAGCGCTCCAAGTCGCCCGCCTCCAGAACCCTGACCGCCTCTAAAACCCGGCCGTTCTCGCTAACTACGTGGCGCGCCCGGCGAAACAGAACCTCGCTCAAGACTCCGCGCGCTGCCTCCAGATCCGCGGGCGTCACGTCGCGGAGCGACTTCACCGCCCGGCCCGTGGATGCAATCTGCGCCACCGCCTGCCGGCATTGCTCCAGACGGACCTTGTATTCCGACTGGGCCAGGGCGCGCTTCACACCGGAGTTGCAGACCACAATCTTCACATTGCCGCGCAAAGGCACGTGACGGAACGTAAGGTCGCGGCAATCGAGGAAGAGCGCGTGGTCCTTGCGCCCCAGCGCGGAAATGAACTGGTCCATAATGCCGCAAGGCACGCCCACAAACTGGTTCTCCGCTTTGCGCGACAGTTTGACGAGATAAACCGGATCGACCTCGAGGTGCAGAAGGATCCTCCAGAATGCCGCCGTGCCCACTTCCACCGCTGCCGAGGAGCTGAGGCCCGCTTCGCGCGGCACGTTGCCGCCAAAAGCGATATCTGCCCCCGGGAGCCGATGCCCATCCTCCTCGAGGTATTTCGAGACCCCGCGGATATAGTTGCTCCAGGGATGCCTGCTGTCCTTTTGGATATCATCAAGGCTGAATTCGACAGAACCATTGAAATCCAGAGAATGTACTCGGACGAGCCGATCTGCGCGCTTGCACCCTGCAAAGTCGATGCTCCGGTCAATGGCCGCCGGCAGGACGAACCCGTCGTTGTAATCGGTGTGCTCGCCGATGAGATTCACGCGACCAGGCGCGCGCACCACCACTTGCGGCCTGGTCCCGTAAATTGAATGGAAGCTTCGTTCAATCATTTGATCTCAGGTCCAAGAGAAGGCGGTGAGCAAAAGGCATGGTCGCCTGTCGCCGTGGATGCTATCCGTCGCATAACCGTTTTAGGCTCTCAATCCAAGCACGGAAATGTGGGCACTCACGCAGCATGGCTGTGACGCCCACCGCGCTTGCGGCTCGCGTTCCGTCCAGGATTTTATTGTACGAAGGACAAAGGCCAAGAACGCGTTTCGAGGGGGCGGTATCCGGATTGTCATCAATATCCTCAGGAGTGGGAAAACTTTGGCGGATGGCCTGGAACTCCGGGGTCAGATGCGACTGGTAGATTCCGTTGGCAAACGCCTGCGGATCGCTGAACAGCAACCCCTCGTACTCGTGCAATTGGAGGTAGGGGAGGAATCGAACATCAGGGCGCAGGTGAGGCACTTCTGCGAAGATGTCTTCCTTCATCGCTTGCTCGAGGCGAATGACCTTGTCCACATTCGAAAGATTAGGCGGCAGAGGCGTGCCCGGAAAGCCCTTCCCCAAGCCGTAGAAGTCGAGCATGGTGGAACAGTAAGCCGCGCGGTCCTCTTTCAACTGCTGCAGCACGTCCTTCTTGACGCGGGCGTAGTTCGTTCTTCCGCCCTTGTGGCCGGGAACGCCCAGGATGATCGGAGTCAAGTAAACTTTGGTGGGCCAGAGAAACGGGGCGAGGACCTCTTGGAGGAACGACCGCTCCGTAGGTCCCTCCACGATCAGGCTCACGCGCGTCACGGACGGCCGTCTCCTGTGCTCTTTGCCTCCGCTTCGGGGAGCGGCAGCGGGTTTCCGTCATCGTCGGGCGGCAGGGGGACAGCCTCATTTCGCGGTCCCCCTCCGAACACATTCTTCTGCCATAGCTCTCCAAGGGTGTAATCCTCGAGCCACCCCGACAGCTTGGCCGACTCAAGGCGCCAGAAAACCGACTCGCCCTGGCTCCGCTCGACCACAATGACATCCTCCGGCTCAAACTCGTTGACCAGTTGCGCGGATTGAGTTGAGACGATCACTTGCTGAGAGGTGCCTCTGGCCGCCTGCTGGAAAAGATTAGCCAAGAGGGTTAAGGCGTAGGGATGCAAGCCGAGCTCTGGCTCGTCAAAAAGCATTGTCGCGGGCGGCGACGGCTGGAGTAGTGCTGTGGCAAGGCACATGAAACGAAGCGTACCATCAGAGAGGTTGCTGGCGAGAAAGGGATGATCTGAGTCTTTTTGCGTCCACTCCAACTGAATCATTGCGATAGCCAGAGGATTAGGACGGAGTTGAAAATCAGTAAAGAATGGGGCCGCCAGCCTGACGACGTCCCGGATCCTTTCGTAACTGGCCGGGTTCTCGAGCATGAGGCGATAGAGGAAGGCGGGCAGGTTGCTCCCGTCGGGGTACAAGTACCCGTTCTGGTTGATCGCGATTTGCCGGCGAACACCGGCTGTGGCGCTGGTGTCGTGAAAGTGATAGGCCATCAGCCCTGAGAGTCCATCTAGTACCCGCGCTGACCCCATGGGCCCATAGAACCCGTGACTCTTGTAGCGGTCCTTGAGCTTGGCCTCAACATGCCCCGAGTCGAGCGAAACCATCCCTGGCGGTCCGGAAACCTTAGCCCTGTCTGTAGTGACAATCCCGTGAGTAAGAACCACCGTCTCGGCGCCAAATACAAATCGGTTGTCCAGAGTGGGTAGTAAAGTAAACTCGTACCCACCGCTGTCATGGAAATAGACCTTACCTATGATCTGTCTTGTAACTTTTGGGCCCAAGTAAAGGAAGGCATCTGCTCCACCGGCTTGGCCGATAGTCACCTGAAGACGCTGCTCCACCAACTCCCGAAGCAGGCGGAAGAACTCAACGAAGTTGCTTTTGCCCGCGCCGTTGGCGCCGATGAGGACGTTCAACGGGCGGAGCTCAAAGCCTTCCAGCTTCCGGATAGACTTAAATCCCTCAATCGTGATCCGCTTGATGGTGTCGCTCATAAATCACCGCACGTCGTTGCCAACTGGCAAACTGTCAAATCCCCCATTCGATTTCGTCCACTATCATGGCTCTTTTCAATTCCATCGGCAAGTTGTGATTTGCGAGAGAGCGCCCGGGTCCCAGATTGGAGAACCGAGGGTTCTGAGAGGGGGCATTGCGATACGTTCGTTGTAATTGGCATCAGATTTGAAGGGCGCGTCAAGGCGGATCAAATAACGCTTGCGCCGCTGACGTAACCGTCTGCCTTCTGCCTTCTGCTTTCTGCCTACTGCCTACTCGACCTCATCCCGCCGTACCGGCGGCACGTTGCGCAGTTCCGCTGCTTTCTCCTCTGCCAGCGAGTCGTTAAGGAAGGTTCCCGCGCCCGTTTCGACGCCGGCCAGATATTTCAATTTTTCCTTGCTGCGGTGGGGAGGGTAAAACTCGATGTGGAAATGGTAGTAGGGGTAATTCCCGCGTGTGGGTGCCTGGTGGAGGAGCATCATATAGGGAAACGACATCTGAAAGAGGTTATCGTATTTCAATGTGACCCACTTCAGAATCTCTGCCAGCGCGCGCTCTTCGGAGGGGCGGAAGGCATCCAGGGCCCCCACGTGGCGGCGCGGGTAGATGTGGACTTCATAAGGCCAGCGGGCGTAAAAGGGCACGAAAGCCGTGAAAGCCTCATTTTCGGCAACGATGCGCCGCCCGTCACGACGTTCTTTCTTGAGGATGTCACAAAACAAGCATCTACCTTTGGCTCGCTGGTGGGCGCGCGCTGCATCCAGCTCCCGCCGGAGGCGCGGAGGAATGAACGGGAAAGAATAGATTTGCCCGTGGGGGTGGGGCATAGTCACGCCAATCACCGCGCCTTTATTCTCAAAGATCAGAACGTAGCGGATGCCCGGAGTTGCCTTGAGCTCAGTGAAACGTTTTCGCCAGGTCTGGACAAGCTTCACAATGTGGTCCAGCGACAGTTGCGGCAAAGAAGTATAGTGGTCCGGAGAGTAAAGGACCACGTCGCATTTGCCCCGCGAGCGCGCTACTCGGTAGAAGTCGTCGCCCTCAATGGCAGGCTCCGGCGGTGGAATGGAGAAGGCGGGAAAATCGTTGGGGTAAATATAGCAATCGTAGCTGTCTGGAACTCTCCCCGAGCCAGGGCAGAAAGGGCACCAGTCTTCAGGCATCAGCGGCCGGTCCTGCCTATGGGAAGCCGTTGAAACCCATTCACGAAGCGTGGGATTCCAACGGAGTTCAGTCATGTGCCCCCACGGTGTGAGGCCCTGAAGGCGAGAATGCCCATGATCATGCCGAAAACCAGCATCGCCACGCCCCACCACAAATCGATATTCACTCCCAGAGAGCTCACAAAAATAGCTGGATCGGCCACCAGGCTGTAAATGATGAGCATCACGCCGTAAATGGTGAAGATGATTCCGATTGGTAAGCGAATGTCTAAACCCATGGTTTTCACCAGAAAATGATATTCAACACGGCGCAGAGCGCGAGAATGCCGATGGCAAGAATGCCGGGCCTCTCGTACCAGGGCAGGTCCTGGTTTCTAGGCTTTGGAGTTAAGGAGTAGACAAGCCCCACCAGTTCATCTTCCTTCCGGGGTTCAGTGAACAGGGTGACCACGAGGGTCACCACCACGCAGACCGAAAAAGCGTAGATCGCCTGGTAGAAATTCGCCGCCATATCGGTGGGGTAAACGATCGCGTGATAGCGGTAAAGCGAATAGTGAGTGGCGGCGGCGAGAATCCCGCAAAGCAATCCCCAGAAACCCGAGTGGGCAGTGGTGCGCTTCCAGAACATCCCCAGCAGGAAGGTGCCGAACAGCGGCGCGTTAAAGAACGCGAAGAGGAGCTGGAGATAGTCCATCAGGTTGTTGAATCTCAGCACGATGAACGCGGTCGCGATCCCCACCGCCACGCCGAAAACCGTCGCCAAACGGCCCATCTTCAGATAATGAGTGTCAGGCTTGCCGGGGTTGACGTGCGTCTGGTAGATGTCGAAAGTCCAAACCGTATTAAAGGCGGTAACATTTCCAGCCATGCCGGACATGAAACTGGCCATCAGCGCCGTCAGCCCGATGCCTAAAAGGCCTGAGGGATAAAACTTGCCCAGCATGGCCGGGAGCGCATTGTCGTAGCGGCCGTTGAGATATTTCGTCAGGGAGGGATCAAGCGCAATGGCCACCAAGCCGGGAAGAACCACCATCAGCGGAAAGAACATCTTCGGGACAGCCGCAATGAGGGGCGTGCGCTGTGCGGCGGGCATGTCCTTCGCTGCCAAGCCGCGCTGGACCACCAGGAAGTCCGTACACCAATAGCCGAAGGAAAGCACAAAGCCCAGTCCGAAGATCGTGCCGAACCAGTTGATCCCCATGGGATTCTGGCTGGCATGCCAGATGTTCGCCCAAGTATGCGCGTAGCCCGCATTCGGCAGTTTCGCCTTGAGCCCTGCAAAGCCCCCAACCGCCTTTAATCCCAGGATCGCCAAAGGAAGGAACCCAAACACGATGAGGAAGAACTGGAGCACTTCGTTGTAAATCGACGAGGTCAACCCACCGAGGTAGATGTAAATCGCCACCACCGCCGCCGACGCGACCACGCTGGCGCCGAACGGCCAGTGCAGCAGGCGCTGGAAAAGAATGGCCATGGCATAAAGGTCGATGCCTGAGACCAGCAGTGTCATGACCGCGAAGCATAAGGCGTTCAGCGTCCGCGTCTTCTCGTCGTAACGTTTGCGCAGGTACTCAGGGACGCTGCGCACCTTGCTGCCGTAATAAAAGGGCATCATGAATACGCCCACAAAGCACATGGCAGGCATGGCCGCAAGCCAGTAGAAATGGTTGACGAACATCCCGTACTTCGCCGCGTTGGCGGCATGGCCCATGACCTCGAGAGCGCCGAGATTCGCGGACATGAAGGCCAGCCCGGTAATCCAACCGGGGATGGAGCGCCCTGAGAGGAAGAAATCATCACTGGTCTTCATCCGGCCTCGTAACGCGAAGCCGATCCCCAGGACGAAGAGGAAGTAGATGGCAATGATCAGGTAATCGACAAAATGGAGATGCATGTTATCCCGCCAAAGCGGGCATTATTATCACAGCCAACGGGAAAAGTAAATAAAAGATAAACCCGTTCGTACTAGCCGCTCACTGCACATTCAATGTAAGGTTCACGGAATGGCTGAGGCTGGCAGAACGCGACGAGCACGTGGCGGTTGCCGTCAGGGCGTAAATGCCTTGCGGGGTGCCTGGATTGCTTGGAGGAGGGGCCTCGCCACCGCCACCCCCGCCGCATGCCGCCATGGTCAGCATCACCAGCAACAGCGCAGCGAAAGGGGCCGACGCCGTCCGGCTTCGCCGGGCTGCGGGATGCGCCCCACCGCAGATGGCCCAAGCCAAGCTTGCTGACGCGGCGAGGGCCATTGTCCAGAGAAGCCAAGGCTGAGGTGGCGCGGGCAGGATAGGGGGAAGCGGATCATGCCGCGGCAAGCCGAGCGACGGCGCGGTGGTGGCAACCGTTACCGTGGCATTCGCCGGGGAGCTACTTAAGGTGACCGAAGCAGGAGAAACTGTGCAGCTTGCTCCCGAGGGCGCTCCCGTGCAAGTGAAGGTCGTGCTCTGATTGAATCCACCCACGCCAACGATGCTCAAGGAGTAAGTTGCGGCCCACCCAGGTGAGACGGAAGCCGAGGTAGGCGAACCCGGCGACGCAGTGAAGGAGAAGTCTTCGCCCATGCCGGCAATTGTGACGGTTTGTGGGCTTCCGGCCGCGCTATCCGTGATGGTCAAGGCCCCGGTTCTGGTCCCGCCTGCGGTCGGGCTGAAGGTCACGCTAAGCGTACAAGTAGTGTTGACCGGCACGCTCGAGCCGCAGGTCTGGGTTTGGGAGAAATCGCCGCTTGATCTACGTTCTCGCATCCGGGTTGGGTCGGCCACCGGCCCGCGCTCTGACGTAGGTGTCGAAGATCTCGGCAAGCGCGGCTTCCAGGTCGTCCGTCAGCCAGGGTTGAGCGCCTGAGACTTGGATGAGGTTTGAGTACGACTCTTCTATACCCCCGGATATACCCCGCGAGGTCGTTCGCGTGTTCCTTAATCTCTTCTTCGAAGTAGCGTTGTAGTTCGCGGAGCAACTCAAGGTCCGCCTGGGGGTCTAAACGCTCGGCATCACGGAAGTCGTCGGTGAACAGACAACCCAGAAATTGGGCGTCGGGGCAGTACAGAAATACGCCGACGTTCACGAACTGTCCCGTCGCGAGATTCGGAACATAGCGCACGACCTAGTATGAGCACTCCTTCAATGAACGCCCTTCTTTCTATTCGGCCCATCGTCTGGCAAGCGCTCCGTAAGGTTCATACCCAGTTTGGGAAGGGGCGTACAGACGCATTGGCATCAATAATCAACTGCGCAAGCTTCCTCCGCCGGGCATACAGCCTGGCCACGAGCGCCTTAAGCTGCCCCGGATCGGGCGAGCACCACTCATCCGGTATATCGGCAATCCACTGCTCAACCATAGGGGGATGGAGGCCTTCTATTGTAGAGAGAAAAGGTTCGAAGGATTCGATGCCGGTGGCACTGTCGTACACCAGTCGTCGGGGATACAGGCTGCGGATGGGGCTGTCAGGGAAATTCCACTCCTCGCCGTTAAAGCAGAGGCCCTGGTCGATGAGTAGCCCGGAATAGGTCGGGCTGCGTCTGTCCGGAGAGCGAAAGAAAACGACTTGGCGGCCATCGCAGTTGCACGTCCACTTATCGAAGACAAAAGCGCCCAGGAAGAGCGGGACCAGGTTGTTCACCCTGCGCAGGAGGAGGTCAGGAAGGAAATCCACCACGGCAGTTCGCTCGGGTGGTCCCGGAAAGCGGGAGCCGAAGTGCAGGCCAGCGGTGCAGCGTTCACGACGGTTGCTTGTATTGAACTCGAGAGGCGGGTCTGCGTCGACCAGTTCTCGTGGGACCTCGACAAATGCGGGGGCTGCAACCGGCAGTCCGATTAGCTGCGCCAGACGGCCGGCCAACATCTCGTTGGCGAGGATACGTATGTGCTGGGGATTGTTCCGGAACTTGACCACGTAGTAGCAGCCGTCGTCGCAGCGGAGCAGCCAGGGCTGGGAGGCGCCGCGCATGCGCGCGACGACCTGTACGGCGCGAACCTTGGCACGGGAAGGGAGCCTTGTGAAGGGCCGTGACTGCGTCTCGTAGAGGGTTGGAGAGCCTGCTACCGGACGCGCGTCTCGGTCGGGGAGTCCCTTTGTAGCGGAAGTCAGAACCTGCATGCTCTCATCTCCATATAACAGTGGCTGGGAGCGCTTGACCGGCAGAACGAGGAACCCCGGAGCGAATCGGGGGGCAGCATGCTGAGCACCAGTGGGTTGTGCTGGGCGGCGAGTTGCTCGGCCGTCCCAGCGCTCCATGGGCGGGGGCGGGGCCTGAGCAGAGGGATGGCCCTCAGCCGGAGACGCTCCGGATACCTCGGCGCTGGTCCGAATGCGAGGGCGGGAAGCGCGCCGGGGAACGATTTGCCTAGGGCTGCCACTTGCGTTGCCATAGACAAACCTCACGCTGCGGAAGTCGCAACAGCTCTCCCCGGTGCCGGACCAAGCAACAGCCCTGCGGCTCGCTGTGTCTGATTAGGAGACGGTTCCTCGATCTGTTTGCGGTCGATGACGTGCTGCCTTGCCCCGGGCTTTTTGCTACACTCTTTCACCTGCGGCCCTACCGCTTCCTTTTGTGCTCTCAGCGTCTTCGGGGTGCTCTTCTTGGACATGCTCCTTAAAGGCCGCCCACAGTTCTGACGCCCCTTCCTTCGGAGTTCGGTCCTCAGGGAGCACAAACAGTCGGCCACATTGCGAGCACTGGTAGAAAAAAGGCTGACCCCTGACCCAACAGGTCAAGACAAGGCAGAGCTTTTCTCCCCTCGCATCACCGCCGAACTCTTCGTCGATTGCCATCTCAATCTCCAGAGGCTACCGATACTTCAATCCTGTCGAAGCCCGATAGAGGCTCGTCCCAATGTTCACCACCTGCGGAATCCACCACAAGCGCCGGGACCGCTCGTCCTCTGTGCTGAGTCATCTCAACGTCCAAAGCCGCTGCACCGGCCTGGGCGAAATCGACAAGAATGCCGGTCAGACTTCGCAACACTTCAGCAACCTTGTGGAATTCAGCAGACTTGTCGAAAAAGAAGCGAGCCCCGCTCTGCAGGCATTTCCTGCGATATTGCCGAGAGCTGTAGTTGCTAAGCACGATCACGATCGGCTTGAATTGATCTTCCTTCAAAGCCTCGAGTACGTCGATGCCGCTTCCACCCAGCATGCGGATATCAAGGATTACGACGTCGGGTTTCACCTTACGGATTTCCTGCACCGCGTCCGGAACGTTGTCCGCGTGAACGACAATTTCTATTCCTGTTACCTCCGCCAGGCTGGACGTCAGGCGTTCAACGAAGACTTCCGAGCCATCTGCGACTAGGATTCTCATGGTGCCTCGATTTCAATCTTGCACACTGCAGAGAGCAGGCGCTATCGTTGGAAATGGGTTTTTCGTGTAGAGTTGGGTAAAGGGTGGGTGCCGTGTTTTGTACTACACGACTGGCTGTAGCTCTGAGACACGGCTTCAGAGGAAGCAGCTATTCGGGGGGAGTGTTCCGAAAGAAGCAGGGCTCCAGAGGCAGACCATCGTGCAACGAAAGCGGCAGGCTTCCCGGCGATCTAATCCACAAGTCGATTGCGCAGCGCATAGTTCATCAGCTCGGCAGTGGTCGTCATGCTCATCTTCTCCAACATGCGCGCGCGATAGGTGCTCACGGTCGTCACGCTCAAATGCAGCACCTCTGCGATCTGGGAGACGGCCTTTCCTGAGCCAATCAACCGCAGGACTTCAAGTTCACGGTCAGACAGCCTCTCGTGGAGGGGTTGGTCTGCTCCCCGGCCTAGGTCCAAGGCGAGCAGCTCCGCCAACGCCGGGCTCAAATACCGGCCGCCAGCAAGCACCTTTCGGATCGCCTTAATCAATTCTTCGGGCGCGGCTTCTTTGTTCATGTAGCCGGAAGCTCCAGCTTTCAACACCCGCTTGCCGTACTGGTCTTCAGGATGCATGGTCAACACCAGGATAGGGAGTTTGGGCCGCAAAAACTTCAGCTCCCGGATGACGTCGAGACCGCTTCGCCCCGGCATGCTCAGGTCCAGGGTCACGAGGTCCCACTGTTGCTTCCGGACGCGGTCAAGAACTTGCTGCGCGTCCTCGGCCTCGCCACACACGACCTCCTTAAGCTCACGGACCAAGATTTCCTTCAGCCCCCTGCGCAGGATGGCATGATCATCGGCAATGAGAACCCTAATCACTTGAGTTACTCCCGCTGGTTCTGACGGGCCTCGGGAATCCGGACACTCACCGTCGTGCCGCTTCCCGGAGGGCCGCTGATGGTAAGCTCTCCTCCCAACAGCATGGCCCGCTCACGCATTCCCAGGATTCCGAGTGACTCGTCGTTCAAGAGTTTACCCTCGGCGATCCCTTTGCCGTTATCGTGAACTTCCAGTGTCAGATTGCCGTCTTCGTTGGCGAGTCGTACCTCGACCGCGCTTGCGTCAGCGTGCCGCGCCACATTGGTCAGCGTCTCCTGAAATATGCGAAAAATCGCTATGGCGCGCTCCGGTTCGACGGCGGCGAGGACGGGGCGGCGGTCATTCCCAACGCGGGGAGCAAAGAGAAGGATTAAGCTGAAGGCAAATGCCCAACGGCGACGCAAGAAGGCCAGTGCGATAGAGGACACCGATTTCTCCTCCCATGCCGCATCAACCCGCGGTCAGACTGGACCTCACGGTTGCCTGACCTCTCGACTTCCTACGACACTGGAAGCCGCCGTCAAAGCGAACCGGTGAATCTCTTCGCTCCTTGCTTATCGGCAGCGAAGTCTGGACAGATGAGAAATTTCTTATTTGTAGGCTGAAAAAGGGATGGGCCTGCTTTGGGAGCCGGTTACGAGCTGCCGATCAGGATTCCAGCAAGGAACACCAGCACTCCACCCACAACAACTTGGAACGCGGCGGCAAGGAATGGGGTGTCCATGTAGCGGTGCCGCACGAAGCTGATGGCCGTGAGCTCAGCGGCGACGATCGCAACCGCCACACTCGTGGCGATCCTGAAATTGGGAATAAGAAATGGCAGGGTGTGTCCGATCCCCCCGGCGGTGGTCATCAGCCCGCATACAAGACCCCGCACCCAAGGGTGGCCGCGCCCGGTTAGCGAACCATCGTCAGAGAGAGCCTCAGCGAAACCCATGGAAATCCCTGCCCCAACCGAGGCGGCGAGGCCCACCAGAAAAGCGTCCCAACTCTTGTGCGTGGCGAAGGCGGCGGCGAACAGTGGCGCCAGGGTGGAAACAGATCCATCCATCA